>Ga0256404_1002553_pt1 | contig 39971 bp, 39 predicted proteins | sample RumenRJG_01DNA_FD_185990 | JGI IMG/M metagenome (GOLD analysis project Ga0256404, IMG submission 185990) | Bovine rumen microbial communities from Lethbridge, Alberta, Canada - RJG_01 | ecosystem: Host-associated > Mammals > Digestive system > Stomach > Rumen | place: Canada: Alberta | collected...
ATAGGATGAGGCGTAAGTATCACATCTGATTTTTTCTTCTGTAATACATCTATATTCGCCGCAAGAGAATTTATGCCGTCTGCATCTATCACCAGGGGGCAAAAGCTGTTTATCACCAGTTCAGCTACCAGCTTTTCCGTCTGCGGTGTGTGCCCAAGACCGCAGCCGATAAGCATACATCGGGAATTTTTTGACTTTTCTATAAGAAGCTGTGCGTTACCTGCGGTAAGAAAGCCCTCGCTGTCTGTTTCAAGCCGTGTGTAGGTGCACTCAAAAATGGCGGAGGAAAGGGAATCTATGACCTTGTCCCCGGAGCAAAGCTCATACAGTCCCACGCCGCTTCGCAAAGCGCCAAGAGCACTTATCCCCGCAGCGCCAATGTATCTTTCGCTTCCGCACACAGCGGTGACCTTGCCGAATGTGCCTTTGTTGCCATAGGCAAGCCTTTCGGGCAGTATACCTTTGACGTACTGTTCATCGCAAAGCTCGACTTTGAACGGGTCACTCTCACAGCTTTGCGGTATGCCTATATCCGCCACAGTCACCTCACCGCAGAAATATCTGCACGGAGAAAGAAGCATACCTGCTTTTTTTCTGTGGAAAGTAAGCGTCATGTGCGCCTTGAAAGAATCCTTATCTGCAAGCCCGTTTGAAGCATCGCACCCGGAGGGCAGGTCACAGGCGATGCGAAGAGCATCTGTGGAGTTCACGATTTGCAGCATACCGGAAACATCTTCCCTAAGGCTGCCGTGAAATCCTGTGCCGAAAAGGCAGTCAACGATCACATCAAATCCGGAGAGAAGACTGCTGTCTGCGGAAAAGGGGAGTACGGTCACATACGGACCAAGCTTTGTGAATGCTGCTTTTGCAAGATCGGTGGAAGCTTCGCCGCACACAAGCATAACAGTTACATCAACTCCCGAATGTGCAAGAAGATCTGCACAGACAAAACCGTCGCCCCCGTTATTGCCTTTGCCGGCAAGGATAAGGCATCGGCGGGAACTGCGGGACATACAGGCTTTGAGCACAAAACGCCCCAGAGCCTGCCCTGCGTTGTCCATAAGACAGGAAAGGCTCACACCGCTGTTATGAGAGTTCTTCTCGCAGTTTACCATCTGCTGTACCGTAAGTATGCGCTGCATTGTTTATCCTCCCTTTTCACTCCTCTGATGTCTGACCGGGGGTATATATCTTGGTGAATTCCTTTCGTATCTCTCTGGGAAGATAAGGTATCATCATGTTGACAAGCTTATCGTTTGGGGAAAAGAAAAGGGTGGTCTCGCCGTAGTCCCTGTATTTAAAGTTGATAAAAAACTCTTTCATTTCACCGCTGTTGTCCGAGGCAAGCACCATAGTGCTGTCCTGTTCAAGCTCCATATCATCGTCCCAGATGCCGATCTGTGAAATATTATTCAGGCTCAGCGAGCAAAGCCTTTTGCGCTTGCTCTGGGCGATGATCTTATCAATGTCCAGCTCGCCGTTGGTGAAAATATACTCGTATTCTATTTCCAGCTTTTTGGCAAGCTTAAAGGAAAAATAAATTGCCAGTATCCCAAGAAATATAGCAAGGGGTGCGAATTTAGACTCAAACGCCATTGCGGTAAAGATAAGCGCCATGGCAAGGGCAAAGGCAGATACCTTGACCATTATTCCCAGGACCTTATCACGCTGTGTGGGTGTCTTTTTGACCACCTGCTCCATAAAACTGTCTGTTACCACTGAAAATGCTCCCTTCGTTTTATTAAACTTCCCTAATATTTTAACACGTTGCAACTTATTTTTCAAGGGTTTTGCAAGATTTGCCGAAAATATAGCAATGATTGTTGAAAAAAGCTGAGGAATGTGGTAAAATAATGGGGATAAATGCAGTAAAGCAAAGAAGGAAAGAAAAAATGATAATTGATTTTCATGTACACGCATTCAACCCGAAAATAGCAGAAAAAGCCATAACAGTTCTTGCACAGCGCTGCGGGATAACCCCTTACACAAGAGGGCTGGTGGAGCAGACTGTGGAGTGTATGGACAAATGGGGAGTGGATAAGTCGGTGCTTTTGTCCATTGCCACCAAACCCGGTCAGCAGACGGTTATAAATGACTGGGCACAGCAGCAGGAAGGGGACAGGTTCATTCCCTTTGGCAGTGTCCACCCGGATGCACAGGATGCTGTGGAGGAAGTGTTCAGGATAAAACAAAGGGGTCTGCACGGTATAAAGCTTCACCCGGATTACCAGGATTTTATGGTGGATGACCCAAAGGTGGATCCGGTGCTTGATGCTGCAAAGCAGGCAGATCTGCCGGTCATATTCCATTCGGGATTTGACGTTCTTTCGCCGGATCTTATACACTGTATGGCCGGACCTGCGCTGAAAATGATAAAGCGGCATAAGGGCTTGAAAATAATACTTGCCCATCTTGGATGCAACGACCACTGGCAGGATGTGTACGATATTCTTGCGGGAGTCGACGGCGAGGTGTATTTTGACACGGCTTTTACGTCCTGGAGATGCCCTGATGATATAATGACTAAAATAATCAGAAAGCATGGCGCCGACAGGATCCTGTTCGGCAGCGATATGCCCTGGGACAGACCTGACAGGATACGGGATAAGATACTGGGACTCAGGATCTCTGATGACGACAAGGAAAAAATACTTGGGATAAACGCACAAAGACTGCTGGGACTGTAAGCAGTCATAGGGAGGGATAGCGGTGACCATTAAGGAAAAAGTGGCAAGTATTCTTGAACAAAACTGCGGAGAGTTCGTGTCCGGACAGGAGCTTGCCAGACAGCTTGGCTGCACACGGGGAGCGGTGTGGAAGGCGATCAAAGATCTTATCAAACAAGGCTTTGAGATCACAGCGGTGACAAATAAGGGCTATTGTCTGGAAACGAGCGGAGATATACTTACCCTCGGCGGCGTGAAAAAATATCTCTCAGACAGATACCGTGAGCTGGATATCCGGGTCTTTGACTGCGTGGACAGCACAAACGAGATCATAAAGGAATACGCTAAAAACGGCGAAAGTGAAGGCAAGGTCGTGATCGCCAGACAGCAGACAGGGGGCAAGGGAAGGCTGGGAAGGTCGTTTTTTTCCCCTAAAGATTCGGGATTGTATCTGAGCATTCTTTTAAGACCTCAGATGCCAATGTCAAAGGCGATGAGGATAACCACCTGCGCTGCACTTGCGGTGTGTGATGCAATAGAAAGCGCAACGGGCAGCAAGCCCGGCATCAAATGGGTCAACGATGTTTATCTTAACGGCGCAAAGGTCTGCGGCATACTTACAGAGGCGGCTGTTTCCGTGGAAAACGGAGGCTTTGATTATGCTGTGCTGGGTATCGGGGTGAACGTATATGTTCCCCAAGGAGGCTTTCCCAAGGAGATAGCGGACGTTGCCGGTGCAGTTGCCAATGACACGGTGCCCCGGCTGAAAAACAAACTGGCAGGCATGATCATCAGCAGCTTTATGGATTATTACCACGATGTGGAAAAAGGCGGTTTCCGCCGTGCATATAGCGAAAGGCTGATGTGGAAGGGCGAGGACATATATATCATAGGTCCCCGGGGCAGGACCCCATGCAGGATCATAGATGTGGATGACGAATGCCGCCTTGAAGTGGAAATGGAAAACGGCGAAAAAAGGCTGATCTCAAGCGGAGAGATAAGCATCAGACGGCGCTGATCGCACAAATGCAGCACATGATAGTTGATAACTGTAAGATTATTTGCAAAAATGACCGTTTACCTATTGAAAAATGAGAAAAAATATGTTACAATAAATTGATAAGTATGTGTTGTGAGGGTAGTGCTTTATGAGAAATATAAAAAAAGTCGCCGCAATACAGGATATGTCCGGTCTGGGCAGGTGTTCTCTGACGGTGATAATCCCTGTATTGAGTGCAATGGGTATACAGGTGTGCCCTGTTCCTACGGCGGTGCTTTCGGCTCATACGGGCTATGGCGAATTCGTGATGCATGACCTTACAGATTTTATGGTGCCTGTGCTGGAGCATTATAAAAAGCTAAAGGTGGATTTTGACTGTATATACAGCGGCTTTTTGGCTTCTGCGGAGCAGATAGACCATTGCCTTGAATTTTTCAGAGCCTTTCCCGATGCTTTGAAACTTGTCGACCCTGTGATGGGGGACGACGGAAGGGCGTATGCCACCTATACCAGGGAGCTTTGCGACAGAATGAGCGAGCTTGTGGCGGTAGCAGACATCATAACACCAAACCTTACCGAGGCGGCGATACTTCTTGGAGAGCAATACCCTAAGAACGCTGTGTCCCTTGACCTTATCAAAAGGTGGCTGGTGCGCCTGTCGGAAATGGGCGCAGGTATTGTGGTGATAACAAGCGTTATGCTTGAAGACGGAAATATGGCTACGGTGGGTTACAATAAAGCCGACGGCAGTTTCTGGAGGCTGAACAGCAAAATTGTGCCGGCGCATTACTCGGGAACAGGCGATATGTTCGCCAGCGTGCTTATAGGCAGCATACTCAAAGGCGACGACCTGGCAGTAGCTATGAACAGAGCGGGAGATTTCACCGAGCACTCGGTCAGAGTTACATACAGATGCAAAAAACCGTGGACAGAGGGACTGATGTTTGAAAGCGAGCTTGGAAGGCTTTTTTCGGACAGACAGTACAATGATTGTGTGAGGATATGATGAGCTTTGGCAAAAAAACAGGGCCCAGGCTCCATATAGTTCTGGCAGAGCCAAGGATACCTCAGAACACAGGAAACATATCAAGGACCTGTGCGGTCACCGGTGCGGTGCTGCATATGATAAAGCCATACGGTTTCACCATTACAGACAGTCAGCTTAAACGGGCGGGGCTTGATTACTGGGATAAGCTTGAGATATACGAGTATGAAAGCCTTGATGATTTCTTTTCAAAAAACAGCGGCGATATGTTCCTTTTTACTACCAAGGGAAGAAAAGTACATTCTGATGCCGTTTACGACATAAATAAGGACACGTATCTTATTTTTGGCAGAGAGGATAAAGGGCTGCCTGAAAAACTGCTTTACGATAATCCTGATAAATGTGTAAGGATACCCATGCGAAAGACCCTGCGTAGTCTTAATCTTTCAAATTCCGTGGCAATAGCGGCTTATGAGGTACTCAGACAGTGGGGATATCCGGAGCTTTCCACAAAGGGACAGCTTACACAATACACTTGGCAAAATAACGGGGAGGATACATTATAATGGCTAAAATAAAGTTCATTACGGATTCCGCCAGCGACATTTCAGCGGAATATGAAAAAAAGTATGATATATTGATACTTAATTTCAAAGTGGCAATGGGCGATAAAAGCTACACCACACGTGTGGATTTCGACAACAAGAAGTTCTATAAGATGCTTGATGCGTATGACGGAGTTCCCACGACCTCACAGATAACCTCTATGGAATATGCAGAGGTCTTTAAAGAGCTTTACAAACAAGGTTATACCGATGTTATAAATACCACCATAAACAGCCAGGGTTCAGCTACATACGGCAACTCCCTTATGGCGGTGGATATGTTCTTTGAGGAGAACCCGGAGGCAAAGGGAAAAATAAACTTTTACAACATCGACGGCAGGGGATATACCGGCGGCTACGGATATGCCGTTATCCAGGGTGCCAAAAAGGCAAGAAAGGGCATGGAGGCCAAGGATATTGTCGCTTTTATGAAAGACTGGATCGACAATTGCGTTATCTTCTTTGCTCCGTATACCCTTAAATATGCCAGAAAGTCCGGAAGGATACCTTCCGCCGCTGCATTCGTGGGGGAGGTCATGGGACTAAAACCCGTGATGAGGATACAGGACAACAAGATAGTTACCGAGACTAAGGTCAGAGGCGATAAGGCGGTAATCCCAAAGATACTTGATCTTACAGTTGAACACATGATACCTAAGACCCCATACTGTATCGTATACGGAAACGACGAGACGGTAATGGAGGAAATGGCACAGATGATGATAAAAAAGGTTGGCTATCCGCCGGAAAAGTATTTTCAGATAGGTGCGGCAATAGCTATCAACGCAGGTCCCAGAGTCGTGGGTGTTATTTTCAAGGCACAGCATAAGTAAAACTGAGCTTTTGGAGGAGTGCTTAATGAACGGAAGATTGCCGTGGATACTTATGGGCGGTGGTATCGCCATAATACTTGTGACCGGCTGGTGCAGATTTCTTATTGATGTGGACAGAGTGTGGTCGATCACGGCACTTATCATCGGTCTGATCATGGTGGCAGCAGGTGTGATAATCAATTCAAAGGGCGGCAAGGATAAGTCCGACAAGCAATAGCACTTATGAAAAAGTTTGTGCGTCCGAAAGAGCGCTTTTTGGATAAACAGCCGTAAGGCGAAATAAAAACGTAAATCATGGGGCGTGCCCCAAATATAATAAAGAGAGGATGTCTGTAATTATGGCAGGATTAAACAAGGTTAGTGTTGATGACATTAACGTAAAGGGAAAGAAAGTTCTTGTGAGAGTTGATTTCAACGTACCACTCAAGGACGGCGTTATTACTAATGATAATAGAATAACAGCTGCGCTCCCTACTATCAAAAAACTGGTAGCTGACGGCGGAAAGGTAGTTCTTTGCTCACACCTGGGCAAGCCGAAGAACGGCCCTGAGGCTAAGTTTTCACTGGCACCCGCTGCTGCAAGACTTGCAGAGCTGGTAGATACAAAGGTTACTTTTGCAGCTGACGATACAGTTGTTGGCGACAACGCTAAGAAGGCTGTTGCTGAAATGAACGAGGGCGAGATCGTCGTTCTTGAAAACACCAGATTCAGAGGCAACGAGGAGACCAAGAACGGTGAGGAGTTCGCTAAGGAGCTTGCAGATCTCGTTGACGGACAGGTTTTCGTTATGGACGCTTTTGGTTCCGCTCACAGAGCACACGCTTCAACAGCAGGCGTAACAAAGTTTGTTAAGGAAACAGCAGTAGGCTATCTGATGCAAAAGGAGATCGCTTTCCTTGGCAACGCAGTTGAGGATCCTGTAAGACCTTTCGTTGCTATCCTTGGCGGTGCAAAAGTTGCAGACAAGCTCAACGTTATCAATAACCTGCTTGAAAAGTGCGATACACTTATCATCGGCGGCGGAATGGCTTATACATTCCTCAAGGCTCAGGGCAAGGAAGTTGGTCTTTCACTGGTTGACGACACTAAGCTTGACTACTGCAAGGAAATGATGGAGAAGGCTGAAAAGCTGGGCAAGAAGCTGCTTCTTCCTATTGATACAACTATCGCAGCAGGTTTCCCTGATCCGATCGACGCACAGATCGACGTTAAGGTAGTAGATACCGACAAGATCCCTGCCGATATGGAGGGCCTTGACATCGGTGACAAGACAGCAGCTCTCTTCGGTGACGCTGTAAAGAGCGCAAAGACTGTTGTTTGGAACGGTCCTATGGGCGTGTTTGAGAACCCTGTTCTTGCAAAGGGAACTATCGCAGTTGCAAAGGCACTTGCCGAAACAGATGCTACAACTATCATCGGAGGCGGAGATTCCGCAGCTGCTGTTATACAGCTGGGCTTTGCCGATAAGATGAGCCACATCTCAACAGGCGGCGGAGCTTCACTTGAGTACCTTGAGGGTAAGGTACTTCCGGGCATCGACGTTATAGCTGATAAGTAATATTCCACAGGCTCAATAGAAAACAAAGCTTGGGGCAGGCAGAAAAATGCCTGCCCTTTTTGTTTCAGGCGGCTGTGTGTCAATAAGGGGAGAAGAATGAAAAACTATCGTTCATATTTCAAAGCAAACCTCAAGCTGCTGCTTTCGGTGCTTGGTATCATGCTGCTGTTTGATGCTGCCATAATCATGTCGGGGATCGAAAACAGATTCAACGGCGAGTTTCTGATCTCAATGCTTGTTTTCCTGGGAGTGACGGTGGCTGTAATGGCACTTTTGTGTATGCTCATTGTACGTACCGCAAATAAGATGATACCTGTTGCGAAGATCATTGATGAAAAGGGAATGTGTCCGGAGGCGATAGAAAAATACCGCCAGCTGCACCCTAAAATGGGCGCTAAAGAACACTGTGTACTTGCTTCTTATTACCTTGCGATGGAAGATACGGACAGCGCAGAAAATGAACTTACTGCCGCCGGACAGCTTCAGATGTATGACACGGTGACAGAGGTATATTACTCGGAGCTTTTTACCCAGATGAGGTTAAAACAGAGAAGATTTTACGAGGCTGGTTTAATGTACAACAATCACCTGAGCGTGAACAGGGCATACTGCAAAGCCCATCCCGGGGCAATAGCTGTTGAGCATTATTCAAACGGTGCGCTGCTTGAGGCGTTAAACGGAAATATGGGCGGGTCAATGGATAATATAAATGCCATGGAAAAGTCCATAAAAAAGATACGCAAGCTTGCCTTTTCCAGAAATACCGTGCTTATGGGTGTATACCTTATTATGAGGGATTATGTCAATGCAGACAGCATAAAAGACAGGATGCTCAAGGACATTGAAACTTTTGACAGGTTTGATCTTAAAAGCGACAAACAACTGATAATGCAGGACATAAGAAGTATGCAAATGATGTTTGACGAGCGCACGTGGAATATATATCAATAAAATGTGAGAGGAAAGAATGGTAATGGAATTTTTAGCTGTGCTGGCAGATGAATCAAGTGAAACACCTCTTAAAGGTGTGTTTTCAAGCTGGCAGGGAATAGTCGGGATAATACTTGCAGTAGTCGGGATAATGATGGTCTATGTGGGCATAAAGGTGTATAATGGATTCAAAATTGATTTTTCAACTTCACAGAATATCCCCGAGGAGGATACTCACGTTCCTGCTACGGCTAAGATACAAAATAAGGTGAAAACCACAATGCCCGATTTCAACGGACAGGGAGAGCGTGAGATAATCGAGTGGACTATGGTGTATGAGGTGGACGGGGAAAAGTATAAACAGACTATCCCCGACAACGGATACGAAAAAGGTCAGATAATAGATATCATGTATGAGCCTGAGGATCCAAACGACTTTTATGTTTATGATAAGCAAGCTGAGGAAGCTGCCGCACAGGCAGAGGCAAACGGCGAGACAGAGCAGGAGAGTGCGGAAAAAAACAAGCTCGGACTTGGAATGGTCGTTTTAGCCTGCCTGATTATTGGTATCGGGGTCATGATGATATTAAGCTGATGTGCGTTGACAAAACGGCACGGATGTAGTATAATAAAAGGGCTGAAAAGCAAGATTTTTGTTTAATCACGGGGCTTTGCCCCAATCAATAGAAAAGGAGTTTTTTACTATGAAAAAGTCGGTAAGAAAGGCTATCATCGCCGGAAACTGGAAAATGAACAAGACAAGACCCGAGGCTAAGGAGCTTTTGGAGGCTATCAAGCCGCTGGTTGCCAACGCTGAGGGCAAGGTAGAGGTCATCGCTTGCGTACCTTTCACAAATCTTGAAACTGCTATCAATGTTACCGCCGGTTCAAACGTAAAGATCGGTGCAGAGAACTGCCACTTTGAAAAGAGCGGCGCTTTCACAGGAGAGATCTCAGCAGATATGCTTATAGAGCTGGGAGTTGAGTATGTAGTTCTGGGTCACTCTGAGAGAAGACAGTATTTCGGCGAGACAGACGAGACTGTTAACAAGAGAACAAAGGCTGCACTTGCAGCAGGTCTGAAGCCTATCGTTTGCGTAGGCGAGCTGCTGTGGGAGCGTGAGTGCAATATCACCGAGGAAGTTATCGCAAAGCAGATCAAGCTGGATTTCTACGATGTTTCAGCTGATGACATCAAAAAGTGCGTTATCGCATATGAGCCTGTATGGGCTATCGGTACAGGCAAGACTGCAACAGCAGATCAGGCAGAGGAGGTCTGTGCATTTATCAGATCAATGCTGGCAAAGCTGTATGACGATGCTACCGCACAGGCAGTAACTATCCAGTACGGCGGATCTATGAATGCAGGCAACGCAGCTGAGCTCCTGAGCAAGGAGAACGTTGACGGCGGTCTTATCGGCGGCGCATCACTCAAGGCAAACGACTTCAACACCATCGTTCAGGCTGCTGTTGAAGGTTGATAATACAGTTCACTATAAGTGAGTAGAATGGAGATATATTATGAGTAAAAAAACAGTTGTACTTGTTGTTATGGACGGTGTGGGTATCTCACAGACACATCTTGGAGATGCTGTAACAGAGGCAAACACACCTACCCTTGACAGACTGTGGAAAGAATGTCCTCACACCACATTGAAAGCACACGGAGATGCTGTGGGACTGCCCACAGATGACGACATGGGAAACTCTGAGGTAGGACATAACGCACTTGGCTGCGGACAGATCTATTCTCAGGGTGCAAAGCTGGTAAACGAGTCTATCGCAAGCGGAAAGATGTTTGAGTCTGCAACATGGAAAAAGCTTATCTCAAACGTTAAGGACAACGGTTCCACATTCCACTTCCTGGGTCTGCTTTCAGACGGAAACGTCCATTCCAATATCGCACACCTTAAAACCATGCTTGCCCAGTGCAAGAAAGAGGGCGTTGCAAAGGTAAGATGCCATATCCTCCTTGATGGACGTGACGTTCCTGCAACAAGCGCACCTATCTACATCGAGGATCTTGAAAAGTGCATGGCTGAGCTTAACGACGATACATTCGATGCACAGATCGCTTCTGGCGGCGGAAGAATGAAGATCACAATGGACAGATATCAGGCTGACTGGGGCATGGTAGAGCTTGGCTGGAATACCCACGTTCACGGCGAGGGAAGACAGTTTGCAACAGCACTTGAAGCAGTCGAGGTTCTCAGAGGAGAGACCGAGGCCATTGACCAGGATCTTCCTCCTTTCGTTATCGCAAAGGACGGCAAGCCTGTTGGCAAGATCGAGGATAACGACAGCGTAGTCCTGTTCAACTTCAGAGGCGACAGAGCACTTGAGATATCTATGGCATTTGACGGCGGAGCAGAGTTTAAACACTTTGACAGAGGCGTTATGCCAAAGGTGATCTATGCAGGTATGCTGGAGTATGACGGAGATCTGAAGATACCTAACAACTATCTTGTAAATCCCCCTGAGATAAAAAACACTCTTTCTGAGGTACTGGTAAATGCAGGGCTTAACTCCTATGCAGTTTCCGAGACACAAAAGTACGGCCACGTTACATATTTCTGGAACGGCAACCGTTCCGAGAAGTTCTCTGAGGAGCTTGAGACCTGGAAGGAGATCCCTTCGGACAACGTTTCCTTCGATCAGAGACCGTGGATGAAGTCCGCAGAGATCACCGATGATATGATCGAGGCTATCAAGTCACAGAAATATGATTTTATCAGATGCAACTATCCTAACGGAGATATGGTAGGTCACACAGGCTCCATGGACGCAACCTTGGTAGCTGTTGAAGCTGTTGACCTTGGTCTTACAAGACTGCTTAAAGTCGCACAGGAGTATGACTGTACTGTTCTTATCACCGCAGACCACGGTAATGCAGACGAAATGCTTGAAAAGAACAAGAAGGGCGAGATCAACGTAAGAACAGCTCACTCTCTCAACCGTGTTCCTTTCTTCATCGTAAGCAAGGATAAGTACGAGATCATCGACGCTGAAAGCACCAAGTACGGCCTTGCAAATGTTGCGCCCACCGTGCTGAAAATATTTGGGATCAAAGCTCCCGACTGCTGGGAAGACTCAATGATCTGAACAGAATAACCGATAATTGTCAAGTAATTGAGGGGGACTCTTTTAGAGAAGAGTCCCCCTCAAACTCCCCCCAGAAACCTCTTAATGAATTTCAGAGATATGGAAAATGAATTTTCATATCTCTGAAATTGACTGAAAGTCCCGAGAGAGTCAGAGGAGGATCATTCCTGAAAAAGCCCTCGATCACATGACAACTATCATTTATTATGATAAGAACATGGCTGACATAGAATAAAAGCAAAAGCTGAGGTTTTCACGCCTCAGCTTTTTTTATGCCCCAAAGTCCGTAGGGGTCTCTTTTCAGTTCGTTTTCGTAAAGGGAGATCACCGGCATAATATCAAAGAACATCACCTTGCAGCTGCCAATGAACGTTTCTTTTATAAGCCCTTTTTCATAAGCCATCTTCTGAACGGTGTACCACGCCTTTATCGGAGGGTGGCCTGCTTCGATTATCCACTTGTCGGGCGGATATATGCGGTTTATTTCCTCACCCGGTGCAAACTGCCGGGTTATCTCTTCGGGAGTGTTCCCTTCAACGTAGTGCATCGCTGTCAGCTTGTATATGTCCACACCCAAAAGCAGCGCTTTGCCGCCATTGTGGATAGCATAGTCAAGTCCGCCTTTTAAAGCCTCCTCGCCATGCAGCCCCCAGCCGCTCGTGCTTATGGTATCCCGTCCCGAAACAGTGTCTGGCAGACTTCTGAAAGTATCCGCAACAATTCCCATAGCCGTGTGGGGCGTATCGGGATCGAGCTTTCTGATCTTGACCGTTATCCCAAGCTGTTTGTCCTCGCTTGTAAGTTCAAGCTCCCTGCTCAGCCTCAGCGCAGGCATAAAAATGCTTCCCTGGGGCGTGACCAGCTCTTTCAGCACATCTATCAGCGTCATCGCACCGCCCTCAAGCTCCCCGAAACTGCTCAGAGAACTGTGCACCTCAAGCACCATGCCGCTTTCAACGCCAAGCTGTACCAGCGCCTTTTTCAGATCATTCCTGTTTACCATTTTTCTACACACCTTTTGTATTCAGCTGGTTTTTCACCAGCGCCGCCAGATAAAGCGAGCCGCAGATAAGCGTTATGCCGTCGGCATTTGCAGCCTGTAAAGCTTTTATTTGATCACCTATCGGCATACTGCATTCCTGCGCCTTACCACCCAAAGAGTTTATCCGCAGGGCAAGCTCACTTTTGCTGATCGCCCTGTCCGAGAACCCGTCCACAGTATAAAACCTGTCCACATACGGTATCAGTTTTTTCACAGCCTCGTCGATGTTCTTGTCGGCACACATACCGATAAGGGCAAAGCACTTTTTTGCACACCCCTCAAGCACTCCCGACAGGGCACCCAGTCCGTCGGGGTTGTGGGCTCCGTCAAGTATCGTCAGGGGAGAGGAACAAAGCACCTCCACCCTTGCAGGCAGCACCGCCTGGGAAATACCAAGGCAGATATCCTCGTCACTCAGCCTGAGTTTTTCTTTCAGTATTTCGCACCCCTCGATCACGCTCAGAGCATTTTTGATCTGGTGTCTGCCGCCCATTGAAAGGGTGTAATTTCTGCCCTTGTATTCAAATTCCGAACCGGATTCATCGCTTCTTTTTACCCTCAGCCTGCTTGTGTCGGGAATGATAAGTTTGCTGTGCTTTTGTAATGCCGTGCTTGTTACGGTATCGACTGCCTCTTGTGGGTTGTATGGGCTGAGAACGCACGGTACGCCGGGCTTGATTATTCCTGCTTTCTGTGCAGCTATCTCAGCGATAGTATCTCCCAGTATCGCTGTGTGGTCAAGGTCTATGGTAGTTATCACAGTCAGCAGCGGGGAAGCTATAACATTTGTACAGTCAAGCAGTCCGCCAAGCCCTGTTTCCAGCACCACAATGCTGCAATTATGCTTTGCAAAATATAAAAAAGCTATCGCCTGAGATATCTCAAACTGAGAAAAATCACGCCTGTCGGGGGAAAGCTCCGCCCTTTTTTTCACCTGCTGTGCTATCTCATCAAGTTCATCATCGGCAATGTCCTCGCCGTTGATCCTTATCCTGTCGTTGTAATGTACGATGAAAGGCGATGTAAAGCAGCCGGTCTTCAGCCCTGCGTTTATGAATATCCTGCTAAGCATCTCACAAACCGAGCCTTTGCCGTTGGTACCTGCCACATGGACAAAGCACAGATCATTTTGCGGGTCGCCAAGCGCCGAAAGCAGCCTTCTGATGCGTCCCAGGTCTTTCACCGGTTTTCCCGAGTGAGAAAATGAGTTGATAAATTCTATGCCGGATCTTTCAGTTGAGTTTTCGATCATTATTATTATCCTTTTTTTTGATTTATAGTTCGCAAAACAGCTCGATCTCCTCTCCGAGAGGTCCAAAGCAAAAAGCCATTCGCAAAGGGTATTCCGGCTCGGATGGGATGACCTTGGTGTTTGGCTGCACAAAGACTTCGTAGCCTGCCTGTGCAACCTTTTCAGCGGCTTTGTCAACGTCGTCCGTTTCAAATGCAACGTGGCGTATAACACCTTTTCGGTGCTCGCCTTCTTCGCCGCAAAAAACTTCTATCAAGCCGTTTGAGGTGTCTATCATTATTCCGCTGTCCCATTGGCGGCGCAGTTTCATTCCAAGCACTCCGATGTAAAAATCCTTGACCCGTTCAAGCTCCTGGGTGGTTTTACATTTCATAGAGATATGGTGTATTCCTTTTATCATAGCATTTCCTCCGCTGCTTTATGGTCACATCTCGTCGATTATGGCTTTGAGCTGAGCAGCAGTTTCAGCGTTCACCCCTGCGGTCTGTGCGATCTGCTCAACGCTTGCGCCTTTCATGGCTTCTTTTGTCTTGAAAGTGGTTATCAGCTTTGCGGCTTTTTTGTCGCCGACTCCCTTAACCTTTGTAAGCTCCAGCTGGTAAGCGTTTTTACGGTGCTTTTTAGCCTGATAGGTTATCGCAAAGCGGTGCACTTCGTCCTGTATGGCTGTGGCAAGGTTGAATGCACTGCGGTTTTTGGAAAGAGCGATCTCTCCCTCGCCCGTAGCAACAGCTCTTGTTCTGTGCCGTGAGTCTTTCACAAGTCCGAACAAAGGGCAGTTCACACCCATTTTCCTAAGCATAGGCTCGACCGCATTTACGTGGCCTTTGCCTCCGTCAAGAAGAATAAGATCGGGCATTATGGAAAACCCTTCGTCTGTTTTTTCAAAGTAGTTTTCAAACCGTCTGTGCAGCACCTCACGCATACACTCGTAGTCATTTTGCTCCTCAACGGTCTTTATTGAAAAGCGCTTATAGTATTTTTTACAAGGTCTGCCGTTTTCAAAAACCACCATTCCTGCCACCATATTTGTTGAGGCAAGATTTGATATGTCGTAGCATTCGATAAACCTTGGGGGCTTTTCAAGTCCAAGGGCTTTGGAAAGCTCTTCAAGTGCAGTCACTTCACGCTTTGTCCTTCCGGTCTTGTTTGAGATGTACTCGGCGGCATTGGACTTTGCAAGCTGTGTAAGGCCAACAAGGCTGCCTCGCTGAGGCACAAAAAGGCGGACGGAATGTCCTGCTTTTTGCTGTAAATACTGCTGAACTATCTCACGGTTCTCAAAGTCTTCCCCAATGAGTATTTCCTTGACTATCTTATCCTTGGAAGAATAGTACTGCATGAGGAATTGTTCAAGCATCTGTGAGCTTTCCATTTTCTCTCCAAGAAAATGGTCGGATTTGTCAAACAATCTTCCGCCCCGGTACATTATAACGCTGGCACAAGCCATCTGTGCGTTTTGCGCCACGGCAATGATATCCATATCTTTTATTTTCTCATCAATTATCTTCTGGCTTTCTGCGGCTTTGTTGATAGCGTTTATCCTGTCACGCAGTTTGGCAGCTCTTTCAAATTCAAGATTTTCCGCAGCCTCGTTCATTTCCTCTGTAAGACGTTTTATGGAATCCTGTGAGCCGCTGGTGATAAAATCCACCGCCTGATCCACAATGTCTGTGTATTCTTTTTTGCTTATCCTTCCGGTACAAACACCCATACAAAGTTTGATATGAAGGTTAAGACAAGGGCGCTGTTTTTTTATATCCCGTGGGAAGACCCTTGAACAGGTGGGAAGCATAAACACCTTGTTTGCCTCGGTGACAGCCTGTCTGACTGCAAAGGAACTGGTATACGGTCCGATATAGCGTGCGCCGTCGTCCTCTTTCTGAAGGGCAGCTTGCAGGCGTGGATATTCTTCGTTTGTGACTTTTATATAGCTATACCCTTTATCGTCTTTCAGAAGTATATTGTACTTTGGCTTGTATTGCTTGATAAGAGAACATTCCAGCACCAATGCTTCAAATTCGGAATCGGTAACGATAAACTCATAGTCGTAAACGTTCTGCACCATTTTCCACACCTTGGGAAGGTGATCCTGACCGGCACGAAAATATGAGCTTACACGATTTTTAAGATTCTTCGCCTTGCCGATATAGATGATCTCGTGGGTCTTGTTTTTCATTATATAGCATCCCGGCGATTCGGTGAGCCTGTGGGTTTTGTTCCGCAGGAACTCTATCCGGGGGTTGTCATTTTCGGTGATATACATTTATTAACTCCTTATCAAACAATTGTATAACCTGATCTGTTCAGAGCAGAAAGCGCCTCATCAAAGCGTTCTTTTTTCACAAGTATATAATCGGTGTTATAGGTAGAGACAGCAAACACTCCTATGTTGTGACGTGCAAGAATATCTGTTATCTTTGAAAGGATACCGATCAGAGAAAAATCCAGCGTTCCACATATACGAAAGGCTTTCCAGCCGTCCTCACGGGCGCAGGTGTTAAGCGGTACATCCTTTGTGGGACATACAAGGGATATTTCTTCATCTGTCCTGCTTATAAAAAACAGCTTGATTTTTGTATTTATTTCATCAAAAGTGCTTACCTTGCAAACGGTAAGGTCATAGTCAAGTTTTTGTATATCCATTGTTACTCCTTTTTAAGCCTTTGGAAAGACCACGGTCACGTGCATCTCTCCGTCTTTTTGCTCGGCAAATATCTCTCCGTTCATTTTCAGCATAAGTTGTCTGCAAATATACAGGCCAAGACCGCTTCCGCTTTTATCTGCGCTGTTTGAGCCTCGCCAGAAGCTGTCGAAAATATGCAGCATCTCCCCCCGGGGCAGGGTACAGCCGCTGTTTGCAACGCAAACCAGCTTGCAGTTGTCCTCCTGGGTGACGCAAATGTTAATATACTTGCCGTCGCCGTATTTCAAAGCATTTTCCATAAGGTTACGCATTACCTCGATGCTTCTGCGGAGATCTCCTTTAAGGATACAATCAAGAGGATTGTCCACAGTAAAGAGGGTACCGCATTCATGAAGTCTTTGTGCGTAATGCTCTTTTACAGACTCAAGCAGCTCAGACAGGTAAAACTCACCTTCCTCAACTTCCAGATGGAGAAAATCCTCGTTTGCCGAATGTGTAAGCTGGGTCACGAATCTTTCAATGTCGTCTGCATTCCTGTCAATATTTCTTGCTGCCTCGGCGAGCTTTTCCTTGTCTGTATAAATGCCTTTTGTCATAGCTTTTGAGTAAAGCTTTATTGCCGAGAGAGGGGTTTTTATATCGTGGGAAATGGAAAGAATAAGGGTCTGTTTTTCTTTAAGCAGCTCAAGCTCCTGTTCTTTCTGGTCAATAATATTTTCACGCAGCATATTAACTCCCCAGACGAATTTTCCAAAGTATCTGTTCTTACTTTCGTCAAGTGGCTGTGTAAGCTTGCCCTTTGACAGGTCATAGGGTACGTTTGAAAGCTTGTTGAAGGGGCGCAAAAGACGCAAGCGAAAATATACCAGCACAGCTATAAGCAAAATGCTTAATGCACCCAGTGATATATTAAGTATAAGTCTTGCCTTTCCAAGATCGCCGGTGCTGCCGCTGTAATCAAACCGGTAAAGCTTTCCGTTTATCTGCTTTATGTAGTTATCGCTTTTTGAGTTGAAAAAATCGCTGCTTTGTGACTGCTCGGTAACAGAGGTGACATATTCGCATTGGGAAATATCGGGAGTCTGTTCATTTTCTATCTGTTTACAAAGCCTGTTTATTTCAACCATATACGGTCTGCCCTGAGTCTTCTCGGCAGAGCCGAGCCATATGTTTGCCGCTGCAAAAACGGCTGTGATAACGATCAGGGAAACTACTATTAATATGCTGTTTTTTTTCATACGAATTTATACCCCACACCCCATACAGTCTGTATGCGAACAGGCTTTTTAGGGTCGTTTTCTATCTTTTCTCTCAGCCATTTTATATGTACGGTCAAAGTCTGCTGTTCGGAAAAGCTGTCGCTGCCCCACACTCTGTTAAAAAGAAAATCTTTGGTAAGGGTCTTACCGGCGTTTTCCACAAGCAGCTGCAAAAGCTCAAATTCTTTTGGAGTCATTTCAAGGAGCTTTTCGTTGCGGAATGCTGTTTTTTCTGATTTATTAAGCCGAAGGTCACCGCTTACCACTTCGTCAAGTGAGTATCTGCGTTTGAAAACTCCGGCGATCTTTGCAAGGAGAATATCTATATCAAACGGCTTTTCAAGGTAATCGTCCGCACCTATCATAAGTCCGTTGAGTTTGTCGCTTTTATCGCCCTTTGCGCTTAGAATAAAAATCGGGGTATCGTCCTTTTTCCTGATGCGCTCGCACACCGAAAACCCGTCCATTCCCGGGAGCATAATGTCAAGCAGCACCAGTCTTGCACCGTATTTTTCAAAAATATCGACGGCTTTTTCCCCGCTGTCCGCCACGGTAACGGTATAGCCCTCGGCACGCAGAAAATCGCTCATCAGCGTGGAAAGCTCCTTATTGTCCTCGGTAATAAGTATATCTATCATATCATCACTCCATTTTGATAGTTTACCTTTATTTAAGGATAGCATAGCTATGTAAGCTTGTCAAGTAAAAGAGCAAAGCACCCGATGATGACCGATCAATGTCATTATCGGGTGCTCTTTTTCTTCTTGATCCCTACTACCAGCCCATTTCCATAAGCCAGTTATTCAGCGTTCTTTCACGCTCACGGATATTCATACCTTCGGAGAAAATGCCAAGCTCCTTTTCGCCTCTTATCTCACCGTCTACGATAAACAGCACCCTTGAACATTTTGAAGCAACCCTTGCATCGTGAGTTACCATCATTATCGTTGTGCCGTCACGGTTGAGTGAGCAAAGCATGTCCATTACCTCGTCTGAGGAGCTTCTGTTAAGAGCACCTGTGGGCTCGTCAGCGAAAATTATCTTGGGATCGTTTATCATGCTGCGGCAGATGCAGGCTCTTTGCAGCTGTCCGCCGGACACCTCGTTTATATCGTTGCCTGCTGTTTCGATTATGCCCATTTTTCGCATCAGCGACTCGCCCTGTTCCTTTATTTCCTTTCGGCTGCGCTTTTTGCTTTTAGCCTCGGTAGCGGGAAGGATTATATTATCAAGGATAGTCAGGTTTTTGAGCATATGCATCTGCTGGAATATGAAACCCATTTTTTCAAGCCGAACGTTTGCCAGCTTTTTTTTCGTCATTGCTGCAATGTTCTCACCGTCCAGTTCCACCTCGCCGGAGGTTGCGTCGTCCATTCCAGAGGCGGTGTAAAGCAGCGTTGATTTGCCTGAGCCCGAGGGCCCCATTATTGCCACCATTTCCCCTTTGTTTACTTCAAAGCTCACATTACGCAGAGCGTTGTTCTGTTTTTTGTTGGTGATGTATGTCTTGCACAGGTCTGTGACCTTGAGTATTTTTTGTGCCATAGTTTTTCTCCTTTTCTCTTACTCTATGCTTGATGTCTGCTGAGCGGTGATGCGCTTTGTATATGCCGCTGTGATCCATACGCTTATTGCCATAAGTGCCATTATAGCTACCGGGTAGATCACCGCAACTCTTAGTGTGTTCATGGAGTAGGTGATGCCGCTGTTTACGCCCATAAAGCTGAATATTGGGTTGCCTATCAGCTTTGATACGGGCAGCGCCAGGAAGCCTGAGATGACAGCTGAGATAACTGCGGTGATGATAAATCTCTTGGTGTGCCACTTGATTATCTTATTATCCTTGAAGCCGATAGCTTTGAGAGTCGCTATCTCGCTTGTTTCCTTGATTACCATTGATCTTTCCATAAGCACTGCGACCATTATAACTATCGCAGCGGAGAGGATAAGGAAGAAAAACTTTATTGTATCAAATACAGGTCCTACCTCGGTCGTATCCTGCGCTTGCTGTGCGCCTGTTTTTACATCAACGATGTCGGGGAATAAGTCCTTTATCTTTTCGATGCGCTTTTCAACTTCCTTTTCGCTCGGGTCATCGGTGAAGAGGATCTGTGCGGAGAAAGCGCCGCTGATAAAGTTGTAGTCAAGGTCAAGATCCTCGTGGAATCTGATGCTGTGTCCCATATTCATCATAGCATCGTACATACCCGAAATGATAAGGTCGTATTTCTTGTCGCCTACGGTGACGGTTATGGTGTCACCGATGTCTGCGTCAAGCTCTTTTGCGGTGGCGGGCTGGATAGCGACCTCGTCCTTGTTCTGCGGAGCGCTGCCCTTGGTGTAGATGTGTTCATCTGCCTTGTTGTTTACGCCCTGTATGCCAATGACTTTTGTTGCTTTGCCGCCGAACTCCTGTTTGCAGGATATCATCATTTCCTGGAAAACTCTTGCGGGTATGCCGTTATCGGCAAGCGTCTGCTCCATTTTCTTATACTTATCCGTAATGCTCTGCCTGCTGCTGTCATAGCTGTTATCGTTATTGCTGAAAGCCACATCGGCAGGTATGCATGCGAGCAGCGAGAGAGTTTGCTTGCTGTTGAGGGTATCGGCGCAGATGTCAAGGAACTGTATGGGCAGCATAGTGAGTACGAACACAACGATGATTATAAGAAATTTCTTTGGTGCGCTCATTACATCGTTTGATGCCATAAAGGTCGTTGCGCCAAGGCGTGACTTGGAAAGTCTGAGAAAGCCTTTTCTCTTGAATCTTTCACCTGTCTGACCGTTTCTGATAGCGTCAACAGGGGAGAGCTTGTTTGCTTTTCTTGTGCAGATGAGTGCGAACAGCATTATCACTGCAACTACTGCTATCGCACAGATGATGTTGATGAAGATGTTGCTGCTTGACTCGACCATTACCGAGGACGAGGAGAGGTCTGTGAGAAGGTCGCCGAATGGGAAGCTGAGAGCTGTGCCTATCACTGCGGCAACGACCGAGATAGCAAGGTACTTTACAAGGTACTGGCTGCGTATCTTCATATTGCCAAGACCTATGGCTTTCATAACGCCTATCTCTCTGAACTCTGACGAAATGGTGAAGGAGATGGTAAATCTCAGAACGATGAGTGATACGATTATCAGTATTGCGCTTACTGCCAAAAGCAGCAGGGCAACTATCATATCAAAGAGGTAGGAGGATTTTATAAACTCCTTTTTTCCGCTGAACACAAAACTCAGGTCTGATTTGTTGAGCGTGTCTACGATGTCATCGGCGTGATCTGTGGTGATGTAGTAGAATTTGGTCTTTGTGCCGAGCTTTTCAGCCTCCTGCATAAACGGCTGTGCGTCCTCGTCGTTGACGATCATTCTGCCGATGCCCATAAGCGCCGAGCCGAGTGCTGCATCGTAGAATGTGCCGCTTACCTTGAGATCCTTTTCGACATCTCCGAGGTGCAGGGTGATGGTATCGCCGACCTTTATATCGGACTGGCTGAGGAACTTGTTTGCAATAAGTATCTCGCCCTTTTTCACGCGAGTTATCTTTTGCTTGTTCTCGTCAAAGTAATTGAGCTTTGTTTCGCTTATGGGCATAAGGTTTATTGAGGATTTGAAGCCTGTTTCCTTATTGCCCGCAAGGGTGATCTCGTTGTGCTCCATGAACCATATCTGCTCGTGCTCGATCTTTGATATTTTGTCCATGTCCTTTTCAAGCACCTGATCGACGGTCTGGGTTTCTGTTCTGTTGTAGGTTGCGCACGCAACATCGGGCATGCCTGCTTTATCAAAGTAGTTATCAAGCGATGAAGTAACGGATATCATGCTGTTTACGCTGCCTGATATGAACATTACCGAGATGATGATGAACAATAGGATTATGGTGTTCATCGTTCTGCCTCGTCTGAGGTCTTTTTTTAAGATAGTAAAAAACATCTTACTTCTCCTTATCCTTGTTCTTTCTCATTCTCATAACAACTATCCCTGCAATAACTACTACCGTGGTTCCGGCAATCCACATTACCGCCTGATCCTTTATCTCGCTGCGTATGATCCTTGAAGCCTCGCAAAAATATCTTTGCGCCTGCTTTTCACCGCAGCCAAGCTGCTGAGCGATGTCTGAAACGATGAGATCTTTTTCCTCCTTTGCAAAGAGGTTGTGATCCTCTATGGCATCAACAACTATACTGCTTTGCTCCTGTGTAATCTCAGCTCTTGCTGAAAGTCTGTTTACAAATGTGTTTTTTGTCATTTTGATTATCCCCTTTCTTTTGTCTGCGGTGGTGTATCTCTTAGTGTAATCAAAGTATAACATGGGAATTCTTAAAAAATCATTAAAACACAAAAATAGCGCAGCTGCGTGGCTTTATTCCCTATTTGCAAAAATATTTCCGGGGGATTCTAAAATTATATCGTTGACGAAAGTAAGGTGTTGTGGTATATTATTGTATAAGAGAGGAGCGGATGTAATTGCTTCAGATCAAAAACATATCAAAACAGTACAAAACAGGTTCACTGGTGCAAAAAGCGCTTGACAACGTCAGTCTTGATCTGCGGGACAGCGAGTTTGTTGCCGTCCTCGGACCGTCGGGAAGCGGCAAGACCACCCTTTTAAACATCATCGGCGGACTTGACAGATATGACAGCGGAGAGCTTATTATAAACTCAGTCTCCACAAAGGAGTACAAGAATAAAGACTGGGATTCTTACCGCAATCACTCCATAGGATTTGTATTTCAAAGCTATAATCTTATACAGCATCAGTCCGTTCTGGCAAATGTGGAACTGGCTCTGACCATCGGCGGCGTATCCAGAGGAGAAAGAAAAAAACGTGCTAAAAAAGCACTTGAAGATGTGGGGCTTGCAGAGCACATCCACAAAAGGCCCAACCAGCTTTCCGGCGGACAGATGCAGCGTGTGGCGATTGCCCGTGCCCTTGTAAATGATCCGGATATACTTCTTGCAGATGAGCCTACCGGTGCGCTTGATTCCCAAACGTCTATACAGGTCATGGAGCTTCTTAAAGAGGTGGCAAAGGACAGGCTTGTGGTGATGGTGACACACAATCCCGAGCTTGCCCAGGAGTATGCCACAAGGATAATCAGACTCAAAGACGGTCATGTGACCGATGACAGCGACCCGTTTTATCCCCAAACGGAAAAGGTAAATGGCTCTGCAAAGCAGGGCAGGGCGAAAATGAGCTTTCGCACATCTCTTGCTCTTAGCTTTAATAATCTTCGTAAAAAAAAGGGAAGGACCATACTTACCTCCTTTGCAGGCTCTATCGGAATTATCGGTATAGCACTTATACTTGCTCTTTCCACAGGCGTGAATACATATATCTATGAAAAGCAGAAAGAGACCATGCTTTCTTATCCTATCACCATAAACAGCAGAGCTTTGGATATAAACGCACTGAACAACAACCGGAAAAAATCAGAGGAAAATACGCAAGATCGCAGCGGCGCAGTATATGCCAGCTATAACAGACTTGAGCGAAGGCACACACGCCGATCCAGCGTGATGGATAACGACCTGACTTCCTTCAAGAAATACCTTGACGATCCCCAAAGCGAAATACGCAAATATCTGGGGGAGAACGGAGTGATATATACTTACGATCTGAGTTTTGAGGTTTTCAGCTACGACAGCAAAAACAGGCTTATCAACAGCAGTGCCGATCCGGATAAAATAGGCAGCGACCGAAACTCCCGAAAGAACAATAGCAGTAGCAGCAATCCCACATCTTTCCTTTCATCCCTCAACGGCAGCACCGGTTCCGGGGCGGAAAACTTTACCGAAATAATGAAAGGCACAGGAGACCAGACTGTAAGCAGTGCAATTAAAAACAATTATGACCTTGTTTACGGAAAGTGGTGCGGCGAATATAATGAGGTCATGCTTGTTCTTGACAGCAACAGCTCTGTTTCCGCCGAGGCACTTTATCAGCTTGGTATCATCACCGCAGAGGAGTACACAGAGATCGCCGATAAAATAAGCAGCGGCGAAAAGGCGGGAGAAAGAATATTCTCCTACGAGCAGGTATGCTCAAGAACCTTTTATATCGTGCCTGCCTGCGACAGATATGTAAAAGGAAGCGACGGCAGATTTACCACCGTCAGCGAGCTTGACGAGCAAAGACTGATAAAAAACGCCATACCGGTCAGAATATCCGGCATAGTCAAAGAAAAAGAGGACATAACCGTAGATATTGATTCGGTAATAGGCTATAACTCTGCACTGACCAATTATATAATAGAGCATACAGATGCCAGTGAGGTTATCAAGGCACAGGAAGCATCAAAGGATATAAATGTGCTTACCGGTATGAAGTTTGACGCTGCCGACGACAACGCAAAGGTCGCAGATGCACGAAAGTATATCGCATCGCTGGGCGTGGGAGATAAAGCGAGCCTGTACACAATGGCTATGTATTACAGCGGCATAGATGTTTCAACCCAGTCAGATGAAAATACAATGGCAAAGCTGCTTGACCGGATGGCAGCCTCCGACGAGAACAGGACTTTGCTTATACAGATATACGACAAGTTTATCGCAGGCACTTCCTATAAGGATAATATGGAGGCGTTTGGCAAGGTGAGCCTGGATTCTCCCTCGTCGATCAATATATACTGCGACAGCTTTGAGGATAAGGATAAGATAAATCAATGCATTCAGGATTATAACGACTCCGTTGAAAGCGACAAGGCAATTACCTATACCGACTATGTTGCGCTTATAACAGAGTCTATAACCTCTATCGTAAATTCAATAACCTATGTGCTTGTGGCATTCGTTGCAGTGTCGCTGGTGGTTTCAAGTATCATGATAGGGATCATCACCCACATTTCTGTACTTGAAAGAACAAAGGAAATAGGCATACTCAGAGCACTTGGCGCATCAAAGCGCAACATCTCTCAGGTATTCAACGCCGAGACTTTTATAATAGGATTTTGTTCGGGCACCCTTGGAGTCGTCTTGTCCGAGATACTGCTTTTGCCCATAAATTCTATTATCAGGCGGCTTGCTGAGGGAGTGGACGTAACCGCAAGACTGCCGGTGCTGTATGGTGCGGTGCTTATACTCATAAGCATGGCGATAACCATGCTTGGCGGATTTATACCTGCAAAGCGTGCAGCGAAAAAAGATCCTGTCATCGCCCTTCGCACAGAATAGTAAAAACGAGAAAAGGTCTGTACCCGGAAAAAGAGTACAGACCTTTATGGTTTGACTTTTTTATGTAAATATAGTATCATATAAAAAGCTTTTGACTAACTGGAAGTGTAAAAATGAAAAGATCAAAAATACAAGCAGCAGTCTTTGCAGGTGCGTTTCTTTGCTGCTTTTTGTGGGCAAGCGCATTCCCGGGAATAAAGATAGGCTATCGCCTCTGGGGGATACAAGGCAGCGACACATGGCGCATAATAAGATTTGCCGGGATCAGATTTTTCCTTGCAGGTCTTTTGGTCATACTCTTTGCAAGCATCTCCCGCAGGAAGCTGCTTTTGCCAAAGGCAGCAGAGTTTCCGAAGGTGATCCTGCTGTCTGCGTTTCAGACCATAGGGCAGTATGTGTTTTTCTACCTTGGGCTTGCCCATACCGGCGGTGTCAATTCCGCAGTAGTTGACTCGCTGACCACCTTTTTTGCAATTATCATCGCTGCACTGGTGATGCACATGGAAAAACTCACGGCGAAAAAAATGATCGGTTGTCTGCTTGGCTTTTTTGGCGTACTTATCATCAATCTTTCTGTGCCAGGCTTTTCGTTCAGCCCGCTGGGTGACGGACTGGTTGCGCTGTCGGCACTTTGCTACGGCGTGTCCTCAAATCTTATAAAGCTTTATTCCCGACAGCATGATACTGTAATTTTCAGCGGATATCAGTTTGTTTTCGGGGGCGCTGTCATGACGGTCATAGGTCACGCAGGGCTGTGGCTGAGTGGTGAAAGCGCAGCGGTCAACCCGGACGATACATCAAAGGCTGTTATTATCCTGGTGTATCTTGCCCTTGTGTCAAGTGTGGCATATACCATTTGGGGACTGCTTTTGAAAAAGAACGACGTGTCAAAGATATCTATATTTGGCTTTATGACCCCTGTGCTTGGGGTGGTACTTTCTGCGCTTTTGCTTGGAGAAGGGGGACAGCTGGGTATAAGGCATATTGTTTCCCTTGTTTTTATCACCGCAGGAATAATCGTTGTAAACCTGAAAAAAGATATATAAAATAAAAATACCCCTGATAAACCGGGGGTATTATTTATTGTCCATTTTTATTTCGTACTTGCAGCGTTGGAAAGCTCCTTTAGTTCTCTTCCTTCTTTGAGTAGCCTGTGAAGCTGCTGTGAGTTTTCGCTGTCTATTGCATCACGGTATTCACTGAGCCGTGCGATAATGTGGTCAAGCTCTTCTACAAGAGGCTTTTTGTTCATCAAAAACAGGGGAGTCCACATATCTTCATTGAGCTTTGCGACCCTTGTAAGATCCTTGAATGAGCCTGCCGAAAAGCCTGCCTCACGCAGCAGACTCGGGCTTTTTACATAGCTGCTTGAAACAATGTGTGCAAGCTGGGAGGTGTAAGCGATTATCTTGTCGTGCTCTGAGCAGGTGGAGCTTACGACCTTTGCAAATCCCATTTCGTACGCCAGATCAGAAACTGTTTTTACAGCGCTTTGCGAGCTGTTCTGTGTGGGGGTCATAATAAAGCTTGCCTTTTCAAAAAGGTTGTCCACAGAGTATGCAAAACCGGAAAATTCCCGTCCTGCCATCGGGTGGCAGCCTACAAAGTTTAAACCGTTGTCTGCAAGGGGCTTTTCGACCGCCTTGACGATCTCCTCTTTGACACCGCAGGTATCTATAACTATGCCGCCTTTTCTGAACTTGTCCTTGTAATCAAGTATGACATCTATGGTCTGAATAGGGTGAAGGCTGACGATCACCAGATCACAGCTGTCAAGTCTGTCTGCCTCTATCTCGCCGTCGATCGCTTCCTGTTCCAAAGCCGCACTGACTGCACTTTTGTCGATATCAAGACCAAAACAGCTGTGACAGGTGTGCTTTTTTATTGCCTTTGCCATAGAGCCGCCTATAAGTCCCAGTCCTACTATTGCGATCTTCATACCCGATCTCCTCCTGCACTTTTACGCTTTTACTTAGTAAAGGATAGCACAAATGCCCTGTTTTGTCAAGACGGGACAGGCGTAAAAAGCCTTGAACGCCCCATATGCTATTTTGTAAGCTCTATTATTGCATTTGCATACAAGTTGAGATTGGCCTTGAAGGTTGCAAGGCTTATGTGTTCATCGGCGCCGTGCATATTGTTGTTCTCCCATGGGAATTCTGCACCGAATGCCACAGCCCCCGGAGTATTGTGAACATAGGTGATCCCGCCTTCCGCCCGGCATTCACCCTTTTCGCCGGTCACACCCTCATAAACCGTTAAAAGTGTCTGCACTAAGGGGCAGTCTTTATCTACATAGTGAGGTTCCATACTATCAAAAGAGGTTATCTCAAAGCCCGACTTTTCAAGGGCGTTTTTTATTATCGCATATATCTCCTGTGAAGTCCTGTCAACAGGGAAGCGTATATCGACTCCGCCTCTGATCTGCTCCTGTTCCTTTTCCAGCTGTGTCAGCACACAGGTCATATCTCCCGATATTTTGTCGGAAAATCCCAGACCGATAGCCTTTCCGCTCAGATCCCCGTGGACGAAAAGCTTTGAAAGCCTTTCAAATTCCGATATACCAAGGCGTGAAAACGCCTGTAAAAGCCCGGTTGCCGTGTTCAGTCCGTTTTGGGGCAAGGAAGCGTGGCAGGACTTACCTGTCATTGTTCCGCAAAGCTCTCCGTCTTTTGTTTCAAATGCAAGATCAAACCCTTCTGTCTTTTCCAGGGCATCCTTCATTTCCTGCATGGTGATGCCGGAAAGTATAAACTCCGCTTTGCCGGGGACTGCGTTGATAACTGTGCCTGCTTTAAGGCGCTGCACACCTCTGTCTGCGTTATCCGATTTGCCTTGGAAGGTCAGATGTATAAGCCCTTTTTCACAGTTCAGCACAGGAAATGTACCGTCCGGGGTAAAGACATTTTCCGGGAAGGGGTATTTTTCCTGATAATATTTTATGTCATCACAGCCGCCCTCTTCAAACCCGCCGAAAACCACTCTGAAATTTTTGTTTATAGGAATGTTAAGATCTTTTATAGCCTTAACTGCATACAGCACAGCAACGCTTGGACCCTTGTCGTCGATAGTACCTCTGCCGTAAAGGATCCCATCTTTGCAAGTGAGCTTGAATGGATCATAGCTCCAGCCTTCCCCTGCGGGAACGGTATCGAGATGGGAAAGAACAGCCAGCACAGGCTCTCCCTCTTTGAAATCTCCGTGGACGGCGTAGTTGTCAGCGTTGCAGGTTTTCATCCCAAGGCTTTTTAGAAAAACCTCACCCCATTTCAGCGCCTTTGCAGACCCTTGACCAAAAGGCTTCACGCTGCTGTCAAGTGTGCCGACGCTTTCAATGGCGATTATTTCTCCAAGGGATGAGATGATCTCATCAATGTGGCTGTCAAAGTAATCTTTCAACGCCTGTTTATATTCAAGCATTTTTTTCACGACCTTTTCTGAGTGTACAAATAAGTATTTCCGACGGATTGTTGAATCTGAGTTTTCCAAGACCTGAGGTCACCACAAGTTTTCTTTGTTGAGCATATATCTTGCTGTTATAGATCCCTTTTGTATATTTCGGGAAAAATTTTCTTTCGGGAGAAAGCACTCCTCCAATAAGAGGGATCCTTACGATACCCCCGTGACAGTGTCCGGAAAATGTAACATCTGCTCCCCACTTTGCATATTGTTCAAAAAAGAATGGGTTATGGGCAAGAAGAAAATTGCATTGTCCTTTTTCAGCTTTTCCCAGCTTGCTTTCCAAATAATCAGCCGATGGCACGGGAAGATCGCTGTAATGCCAGCTGCTGTTGATATAGTACCTTAACGGCAGCTTCAGACCATAAAGATTTATATGCTCGCTGTTTTGTGTAAGCCTGACCTTTTGGTTGCAAAGCACCGTTACGCCCGTCTGTTTAAGCTTTTCGCACAGAGCCGCCAGACATTCCGGCTGGAACAGCTCATGGTTGCCCACAATGTAATAGGTGGGGGCTATTGACTGCAAACAGGACATAAAGTACGCCTTTGGGCGCATATCAGTTTCATCACGGCTGAAAAGGTCCCCGAGAAAGAAGATATAGTCAGGGCTTTGACACTTACAGTAAGCCATGAGGTTGTTAAAGCTGTCGCCGTAGCGCTTTTTGTGAAGGTCGGAAAGTATCAGCAGCCGCTTGCCCTCAAAGCTTATGGGCAGCCGGGGACAGTACAGCTCCTTCTTATTCACCTTCACCTCTCTGTTTCCCACAAGAAAACAGCCTGCTCCGACAGATGCCAGAAGCAGACCAAATACTGTTTTTTTAGACATTGTATCACCTGTCAAGATATTTTTTAAGATCATTCATCGCCCATTTGGCGTGCTTGTATCCGTGGTCATAAAGCCTTTTAAGCTTCTGCGGATCGTTTTCCACTCTGCCTACATTGAATGATGTCTTTGGAGTAAAAACAAAGACCTTGCCCTGCTGTTTAAGCTCCATAAGCTGTGCGATACATTTATTATAGCGGTTTGCTCTTGTCTGCAAAGCCCTGCAAAAACGGGGATAGCGGCGATATTTTGCCAAAGCCAGCGCCGTTATTTTTTCGGTTTCCTTCACATAGCCCATGGGCCTTGTAAGAACAACGATATTCTTATCGCAGCCTGCTTTCATAGCCTGCTTATACGGTATAGAATCCGCAATGCCGCCGTCCATGTATTTTTTTCCGTTTATCTCGATAACAGGAAATAACAAGGGCAGAGCGCAGGTCGCTTTCAGGACATTCCACTGTTTATCGTCAGGCGGGACCTTGAGATATTCAGCCTCGCCGGTGAGGAGATTTGTCACAACGGCAGTAAACCCGGTGGATCTTTTAAAGGCATCGTAATCAAAGGGCAGGATCTCGTTGGGTACAGTATCAAAAGCGTATTTCAGACCGTAGTAGCACTTGTTTTTCGGATCCACCAGATTCTGGGGCCCCATATACTCCTTGCGGTTCATTATCTCGGTGGCGAGGGTGTAATTCCTGCCTATCTGCTTTGAAGCATAGCTTACACCAAAGGCTGCGCCTGCCGAAACACCGATAGCGTAGTCTGCGTATATTCCTTCTTCAAGCAAAGCGTCCATGACACCGCAGCTGTATACTGTTCTGCTTGCGCCGCCTTCAAAAGTTATACCCAACATTATTATATGTCCTTTCGGGATAAATTATGTCTTATTCCTTTTCGCTCTCAGATGAGCTGTCTGAGGATGGATCTGCGCCGGAAGAATCGTTGTTTACCGAGCTGTATGATATTTTGCGCTTTGCATCGTCCAGCATCTTGGTGAGGTCGTCCATTGCGTTCTTTGTAGCGTTGTCGTCTGTAATGCGTATCACAACGTTATCCTTCATTGTGGAAATAGTGGACTTGATCTCATCCAGAGTCTTGACCTGATTCTCGTAAATATAGGAGCTTCCGCTGACCTTAACGTCAACAAAAACCGGAGCTTCTGCGGTGGTTGCCTTTTCGCTTGATGAGCTTGGGCTGTCAGCGCCTGCCTCACTTCCGCTTGAGCCTTTTCCCGTACCCAGACCAAAGCCGAAGCGCAGCAGTAAAAATGCAAGTATAAGCAGCAATAAAATCAAAAGCATGATAAGAAGTCTTTTCTTCTTTCTTTTTTTAAGCTTTTTATTTTTTCTTTCCAGCTCGTCAATATACTTTTTCTCCACGTCTCTTTCAATGCTCATTTTAATTATCTCCTTTTTTTAATTGGATTTTGATGTATTGATATGAGTAAAATATAAATTTTTGTAATTGCCCTTCACCGTGCTGAGAACCTCCTGAACACGGTTGACATCTCTGTAAAGCACCTTGTCGCCGTCGTATATGAACGCAGCGAGAATTATAGATTCTTTGTCAAGGCCATATGAGTTAAGCGCTTTTACAAGGTCCGCTGAAAGGTCGTCGCCTATGTTCACGCTTACAGGTGTACCGTCGTTTTGGGATATATAAAGGGTATCCTTGCCGCCGGCATATTTCATTTCGACGCTTACCATCATTCCGCTGCTGAAGCCGTCAAGGGCAGTCTGCATTTTCACCACTGCCGCATTGTTTTCCTTGTTGCGCTGTTCAGCCTGAGCGATCTGTTCCTTTGCATCTTCACGTGCCTTTTCGATCTGTGAGCTGGCATCCTGCTGAGCCTGGACTACCTTTGATTGCGCCGCATCTATTTTTTCCTGTGCTTTTTTCTCAACGTCCTGAGCGCTGTTTGAGATATTGAGCATTACCCAGAAAAGCATGATCATGATAATGTCAAGCAGACTGGTCAGCTCGATGATAATACCCTTGTTTTTGCGAAAAGTGTTCATACGATCTCTCTTGCCTCAATGGAATGAGGAGAATTACGCTCCAAAAACAGTTGAACGTTCTTCTCGTTGTCCTCGATCTTTGCAGCCACAACGCCGTCCAGGAGCTTAAAGATTATTGAAAAGATCAGCCCCCAGAATGTAGATGTGAGTGCCCCGTAAAAGTTCCCCTGAACGTTGCTCATATCGCTTACCATTCCCAGAAGTGATATGACCGTACCCAGTATACCCAGAAGCGGGAATATGCCTGTAAGGTTCACAAAAAGGGAATAGAGCTTACCGGTATGGTTTCTCATATCCACCACATCTGTCTCCTTGAGCTTTGACACCTCTCCCTCAGCCTCCTGGCTTGAAGAGCGTGCATCGGGTACAAATACGGTAAGGTGCAGTTTTCTATATAGTCTGTCTGCTGAATTTTTGGTTGAGTAATAAACAAATCCCGTGAAAACGGCAACAAGAAAAATAATAAGGTCAAAACCCCATAAATTCATGAATATGACCGAAAAAAAGCTTTTCATAAGGATATCCACCCCCACACTAAATAATAACACACTCGCCGTCAAAAATCAAGGCTATTTAGCATATAATGTTGGTTTTTAGAAAAAAATAAGTGCCGTATGGGTATACGGCACCGTTAAGGTTTTGTATTAAAATGTTTTATCAGTTTTTTGTTTCAAAGCCGCCCTTGTTGAAAAACAGCTCTCTTATAGCAAGGGCACATCCGGAAAGGAATCTGTGTTTATCCTCGATGATAGAAAGCTCTACCTTGCTTGCAACATGAGAACCGCCCACTTCGGTAATGGCGTTTTTCAGCGCTTGGAATTCTTTTTCATCGTGGAAGTTGAAATTGTGCAGCACGATCTTTTGCGGGTTGGTAGAAAAATAAAGATTATTGAGCAGAACTGCTGTGAGCCTGAAACGCTCGTTGATGATATTTACAATGCTTTCATCGCCCTTATCGTATGAAGCGTTGATCATTTCCGTGGTAACGTTATCAAAATTTCCTCTTGCAGCGGCATAAAGGAAAGGAGTATGCTCCTGTGAGAAAACCTCTTTGATCTTGCGAAGGGTTGCCTGTGGAGTAAGCTCGTTCTCGACACATCCACGCCTTCCGCATTCACATACCGTGTCAGAGTTTGGATTGATTATCATTTTATCCACGAAATTGGTACGGTTGTCATAGGAAACGATAGGCTCGTTAAGGTTTGTAACTACAAAGTGGATAGTTTTTCCGTACTGAAGAAAGGCGATATTGTGACGGTTAACATCCTTTGTCTTTTGGAAGTCGATATTTGCCATAGCAGTGCCTTTAACAGAGTTATCAAACACCAGCGGGAGCTGTGTGAACTTCCTAACCCTTGCAAAGACAGCCGAATAATCCGGCTCCGAATCTGTGACCTTAACACCGAGTTTTTCATACATTGTGGGGAATATTCCAAAACCGATCCCCAGAATGTTCTCGGCGGTAAGACAGTTGTCAGAAAGGATCTCTCTGATGGAACTGATAATAAAATCCTCTATCTCGCTGTATGCGGTCTTTTCATTGATCTCATTGTTGCGCTTGTCAAGAACGGCACCGGAAAGGGTGGACAGACCCACGCTGACCAGGTTATCCTCGATGCTGACACCTATTACGAACTTATAGTGATGATTTATATCTATAAGTATCTTTTTCCTGCCCCTTGGTGCCTTTTCCGTAACGTGTCTGTATTCGCCTATTTCCTGGATTATTCCCTGTTCTATCATCTCGTTGGTGATGATAGTAACAGCTGCCCTTGTAAGCTCAAGAGTTCCGGCAATATCGATCCTTGACGTTGGACCACGGGTTTTAAGTATTTTAAGGACCTGCATACGGTTACGCCTTTTCAGATCCAGTTTGCTTATTCCATGCTGTTCCATTTTTTCTTTGCCTCCGGCATAAATAGTCAATTGATCCTGCAAACGTTTTTGTTTACTGTCACAACAAATTATAGCAGTATTTTTTGAATACAAGATTAACAATCAATTATAATTTAACCATTCTGCATTTTTTACATTTTGTTAATATTTTTCATTTAACATGGCGTAAAAAACCCCTTGCCGCCGGGGCAAGGGGGAGTTTATCAGAGTATTTTTTCTTCGTCTATGTCATCGTCGATCTCTTCACCGTTGATGAGCTTTCTGAGGTTTTCAAACTCTTCAGCAGAAAGGGTAACGCCCTTACCCATTCTGGTGTGATCGGGGTTCCATTCTCTGATATCGTACTTTGGCTCTCTGTCGTTCCAGCTTATCAGGTTAAGCTCCTTTGTCCATCCCTTAGCGTTTTCCGACAGCACACCGATATTCCCCTTTATTTCGTACTTTAGCTCTGCCATTTTCAAGACCTCCAATTATATATTTTAGTTTATTTTCTGACTGATTTGCGGATAAGATCCCCTATTTCTTTTGAGAATGCAAGCACATAGCATGGTATAAACAAAAGAATGATGAAAACAGCGAACAGGGGTCTGATATAGTATCCTGTTATGGCTGCGGTAACGGCGGTAAGGCATATCATTTCAAACAGCTGTTTTTTAGCCACAAGACAAGGCAGGATCACCACTGCAAAAAAGATAGATGCAGCGAATAATCCCCGATCGGCAACAATGATCCCCACCACCGGCAGCAATATCATGTAGCCCAGCCAGCGCTTTTTCTTTACCACAACGCCAAGCAGCAAAGCTGTACACAGGGCAAGTATCTCTATTATTCCTATTACATCTTTGTATACTCCTGCGCCGATAAGCCCGAATGCCGCCACAGCGAAACAAAAGGCGAGAACGTCTTTTGCGAAGGAAGCGTTTTCAAAATGGTTTACTACCCGTTTGGGAAGGAACCTGCTCATAAGCCCTGTAAGGGACTTGGCGTTGTAAACAAATATCATCGCAAACAGTATAAGCAATGCTGCGGCGACGGGAAGATCGGAAAACTCCAGGTAATCAAGATACCGTGGGAACATGACGTTAAGCAGCATCATCGCTATAAGAAGGATATTGCTCATCACCAGCTTTTCCACATTTACCTTAAACGGGATAAGGCGGCGTGAGTCTATATACCGGACGATAAAAACCGAGAGGTAAGCCGCAACGGTGGATATTGCCGGTCCGTAAAGGCCTATCCTTGGTATAAGGATAATGTTAAGGACAACATTTACAACACCTGAGATAAGGCTCGTAAAAAGCGAGCGTTTTGACCTTTTTGTTGCGATGTAAATTGAGCCCATAAACGTGGTGAAACAGGAGAAGACCGATGAATAGATAAGGATAGGAGAATATTTCATGCAGTCCCTGAAATCCTTACCGATCATCAGGTAGGTAAGGGGCTGTATCACCAGCAGGCACCCGCCCGCAAGGATGTATATAAGGCTCTGGTTAAAGTCAAAGACGTTTTTGTAGAAATCGTTTCTGCCCTTTGATTCGTTTTCGGTGATCGCAGACATATTCCAAGCCTGTCCGAACATAAGATACACCGTTGCAACGATATTAGGGATCTTATAAGCTGCCGAAAGCACGCCGTTTGCGTCCTCGTTCATAATATATGTTGTCATGAACGAGTCGGAGCTGTTGGTTATAAGCCATAAAAGCTGAGCGGGTATAAGGGGCAGGGAATACTGGATCATAACACGGTAAAGATCCCTGTTCCAGCGCTTGATGTCGAAATGCTGCCACAGCTTGCAGGTGAATAATAAAAACAGCACCGATATAAAATCCGCAAGGATAATTGCAAGAAGATATTTTGCGATAGGTGTGCTGAGCACACCGCCTATGCCGAAAAACTTAAAATCTTTGGGAAAGACCGTAAAGAAAAGAATGTTGAATAAAAGGGTGAACAACGTGGCAACTATACCGTTGAGTGCAAATAGCTTGACCTTTTCCATTGCCCGCACGTATGTTGAATAAAGGGTCTTCATGCTGGACATGAAAATGTAAAGATAAAGTATTACGCCGTAATCCTTCAGATACCTGTCTGCAACACCTGTCAGCATAACGATGGACTGGATAACTCCGAAAACCGCCAGTCCGCCAAGGCAAACCACGTTGCCTATGGTAAACACCGCTTTTTTATCGTAGGCTTTATCAAGACCAAAGCGGATTATTGCCTCTGCTATAGTCATTGAAGCAATGGGGATCGCCCAGTTGGCTATCTGGGTCAGCAGGTCGGTAAAGCCCAGCTCGTATTGTGAAAGGGCGTTGGTGTAAATGGGTATAAGCAGTAAAATGAGTATTTTTGAACTGAAAGATCCTATGGCAAATGCAAGCGTGTTTGAAAAAAGCTTGCGATAGCTGCTTGGAGCTTTTTTGTCGGACATGTTCATACCTCTGTTTGATTTATTTGTAAGTTTATACCAAATCGCATTTTTCGTATTAAGACATCTATTTGATTATTATATCACAGTAATATATTTTTTGCAACAGTAAAAAGAGTAAAAGTCAAAAAGCTTTTTTGACCTGAGTGCTGTTGATTTTGCCGGAGCAGAGTGGTATAATAGGATTTGGTGAATGTACATACGTAATAAGGAGGACGGATCATATGTGCGTCAGTATCTCAAGTGTTAAACTTCCCTCGGCAGAAATGCCGTATTTTTCCTTCGGCAGCGGAGAAAATGCGCTGGTCATGCTTCCGGGGGTGTTCACAAAAAACCTTATGACCCTTTCTGAGGCGGTAAAACTGGCATTTTCCGAATTTACAAAGGATTATACATTTTATGTTTTTGAGCGCCAGGTGCCTTTGAGCGAAAACTGCACCATTGAGCAGACTGCTGAACTTACTGCCGATGCACTTGATGCGCTGGGGGTGGAGAATGCCTGTGTTTATGGAGTTTCCACAGGAGGAATGATCGCCCAGAGCCTTGCGGCGCAAAGGGGTGATCTTGTTCGGAAGCTTGCCCTCATCTCCACCGCACCGTACATTGAGCAGGATGCCGCAAAAGCAATGGGGGAAATAGGCGAGCTTTTTAAAAAAGGAGAAAATGAGACCGCAGCCGGAATGTTCGGCCGTCTGGTATACTCCCGGGACTTTTATGAAAAGTACGAAAAAGCGATAATCGATGCGGTCTGCGGCGCAACGGATCAGGAGATGCAAAGATTTATCCGCCTCACAGGTGCGATACTTCGCTTTGACGGACGCAGCGCATTGGAAAAGATCAAATGTCCGTCCGTTGTTGTGGGCGGAGCGCAGGACATGATCTTTTCGCAGCAGATCATCAAGGATACAGCCCGTATCATCGGCTGCCCTGTGATGATATATGACGGCTACGGCCATGCGGTCTACGACGAATTGCCCCAGGTGAAAAAAGACGTTTTTGCATTTTTTTCAGAGTAGGAAGCGGGTAAAATGGAGATCAGAAAAGGTAAATACAGACATTTTAAAGGGAATATGTATGAGGTCATCGGTACGGCAAAGCATTCGGAGACCCTTGAAGAAATGGTGGTCTACCGGGCACTTTATGGAGATGGAGAGCTTTGGGTCCGGCCGGCAGAAATGTGGAACGAGACTGTGATTCGTGACGGAAAGACCTTTAAAAGATTTGAGTACGTTGAAAAGTAGCAGCCGGAGTGTGAAAAAGCTGTAATATCCTGAATATCACTGCATATATTTTAATACACCAAAATGTATTGGAGTGATATTATATGGATCACCGTGAGAAGGAACGGTGCGTACAGCTGGCGGAGTACATTGTGGCTCATAAAGGAACTGTGCGTGCCACAGCAGCCGTTTTCGGCGTAAGCAAGTCCACGGTACATAAGGATCTGACCGAACGGCTTAAAAAGGCATCGCCGGTGTTGTTTAAGCAGGTCAAGCAGATCCTTGAGGAAAACAAACGTGAAAGACATATAAGGGGCGGCATGGCGACCAAGCACAAATACGAGAAACGACAGGAGCTTCTTGTAAAGGCGAGGTAGTATGTGCTGCGGGAATATAGATTATATACGCACATGGGGAGAGAGCTTTTCTCTCCCTTTTTGTTCACACGGCTATTTTTTGGACAGTTCATTTATCCTGTTTTTTAATATTTTTCGTATAAACTGCGGAAATAAGCGGTTTTCGTACATTAAAGGAGCACAAATCGAAAAAAAATTTTCAATAAAGAGAATTTTTTTGTACAAATAGCTTGCAATTTTGAAAAAAGTGTGTTATAATGCTGATTGTAGTATTACGACCAGGATCAGAACAGGAGTATAATTATGAAATGTCCTTTTTGCGGTTTTGAAGATACCAAGGTCATCGACTCACGTCCCAGCGAGGGCAAAAAGAGAAGAAGAAGAGAATGCACCAACTGCGGAAAGCGCTTTACTACATATGAGGTAGTAGAAAAGCCGATGCTTATGGTGTATAAAAAGGACGGTTCTTTTGAGCCTTTTGACAGAGCCAAGCTTATCAAGGGACTTCAGACGGCTATTAAAAAGCGTCCTGTAAGCGTTGAACAGATGACGGCACTGGTAGATAATATAGAAAACACCTACGCAAACAAGATGCAGACCGAAACTACCACCAGCGAGATAGGCGATATGGTCCTGCACGGACTGAAAAAACTGGATCTGGTGGCATACGTGCGCTTTGCCTCGGTCTATAAGGATTTCAGTGACGTTGAGTCTTTTATTCAGATCATTTCCGAGCTTGATACTGAGAAGGAATAATAAGCGTGTTTACCTTTCTTGTATCTGCATTTATAGCAGGAGAGGATATAAATAAAGAGGGAGCGTACAGAGAAAAAAGCACCCCAAGAGAGAGCTATCAATGCTTTTACCATTAGCATGGCAAAAAAGCACCGTGGGCACGATCGTGCATGACGGTGCTTTTTTGCGTTTTTTATGTGCAAACATCTTGATTTACGAAAACGTTTGTGATATAATGATTATTGCTTTTAAGCGTATTATTATTCAGGGGGAGAATAAATATGAGACCGGCTGTAAGTTATAAGCCATCAAACACATTTTCGTTCGTGGGATTTATCCTGATGTTCCTGTCAATGCTCATTACGGGAGCTTTGCTGTCCTGGCTGTATGTGGTGCTTCAGGCAGCGATACCTATTATCTACCTGTGTGTGCTCATTACCGTAGGTTTTGGCGCTGCTATCGGAGGCATAGGTTACTTCTTTGTAAAGACCTATAAGATACGCCACCCTATGATAGCAATGCTTGCAACACTTATCGCAATGCTTTTTGTTTATTATTTTCATTGGTGCGTTTATGTGTCAAGAGACTATGACAAGAACATTTACGATGCAATGAAATCCCAGCAGGCCGCTTCGTATTATCTGGGCTTTACCGACAGCGAAATGGATAAGAACGGATTGTATGAAAACCCGGATCGTTTGATCACAGTTTACAAGAGCATGAAAGTAAAGAACTTTACAGCTCTTTCCACATCTGATCTGAATTCACTTCCGGCAAAGCAGAGGGATCTTTACAATAAAAATGCTACCGTGTGGGAGTTTATGGATCTGGACAATGTTCTGGGAAAAACCGATTCGGAGATAAAAACCTCCATTCGGGACATGAGGGGCAAAAACGCCTATACATTTACATATGAATACAGAAACCAGCCAAAGCATAATATCGGATACCTTCTGGTACGTCCCGGAGAGCTGTGGGACGACATCCGCTCTATAAATACCCAGGGAAGATGGACCATGAGCTCAAGACACAGCTACGCTTCCAAGAGCAGTAAAACTCCTGTTACAGGGGTCATGCTGTGGCTCACATGGTTAGGCGAGATGCTGCTGATGTTCACTCCGGCAGTTGCCATTGTACGTGTAAAGGCTGTGGCACCGTTCATCGAGAGCGAAAACGACTGGGCTGTTACCGACAAACCGCAGCTTTCCTTTAAGTTTGTGGATCCTTTCCCGGGAAATCCCAATGGGGAAAACCAGTTCAAGGTCACATTCAAAAATGACATAGACAGCCTGTTCACACTCCAGCCGCTGCTTCCGCAGATGGGTTCGCTGAGTACATATTATACCGTTACTTATTGTCATAGCCGCAATTACAATGAAAACTACCTGACTGTTGTGCACACCAGGATAAACAGTGCAAAAAACAATCAGAAGGTCAATTCGGTGATCGTTAAGGATATCCTTGTAGATGCTGATTATATAGCAACTCTGCATGGAATGTTCGGCTATCCTCAGCCTATTGCCTGCAACGGCGTGAACAGATTTGCTCAGCAGGCTCAGCAACAGCAGCAGGCTTACGAACAACAGCAGAATGCTCAGCAGCAGGCATATGCACAACAGCAGCAGAACCCACAGCAACAGGCATATGCACAGCCGCAGCAACAGCAGTATGCACAGCAGCAGGCTTACGCACAGCCACAACAGCCACAACAGCAACAGGCTCCCGCTGAGAACAACTGGGGAGAAATGGACGCTATCGACACCTCCAACATCGACCTTAGCTCTCTGGACGGTCAGAACAGATAAAACAAAAAAATACTCGCATACTGGTAGTGTCAAGAAGTATTTTGACATTGTGTTTCTGAGGGGCACGCCCTCTCTTGCAGGGCGTCCCCTCTTCCAAAACAGTCCACCGGACTGTTTTGGAATTCACCCCTTGCGGAGCGCACGATGTATGAGGATTTCGCTCTCTGCGGAGAGCGACGAGGGC
>Ga0256404_1002554_pt1 | contig 39956 bp, 37 predicted proteins | sample RumenRJG_01DNA_FD_185990 | JGI IMG/M metagenome (GOLD analysis project Ga0256404, IMG submission 185990) | Bovine rumen microbial communities from Lethbridge, Alberta, Canada - RJG_01 | ecosystem: Host-associated > Mammals > Digestive system > Stomach > Rumen | place: Canada: Alberta | collected...
CAATTTAAATGTGGAATAAACCCCATAATACCACATTTAATATCATACCATTTAAATAAACCAATCCCTCCCATTGTATTAGTTTACTCCTTTTCAATAACTTTAATTGCTGGTCGTTTTTCGGTATTAATCAGACCTTTATTTGCAATATCATTATATTTATCATATTCCTCTTTTGAGACCTCTTCATCAACATCTGTAACAACTCTTGTAGCTGCATCGGAAGGAGGAATAATCTTTTCTTCCTTTTGTTCTCCACGATCTGGATCAATATTCTCTGCAACAGGAACCTCTATAGAATGATCTTCTCCTTTATCAAATACATCCTGCTCTGCTTCCAGCTTTTTATCATCCTCTTCTATCTTCTTCATCTTTGCTGCTAATGCAGTATTATAAAGGTTCTCAATCTTTGTCTTGACATCTTCGTTGGAGAAGAGAGTATTAATATATTCTTTAATCTTATCCTCTGTAATCGTCTTCTTAATGATAGAATATGTAATTGGATGGCTTGCTTTAATTGTTTCCAGTTGTTCAAGAGTTACATGAATTGCAGAAGAATACACAGATTCCATAAACTGTTTTTCGAAATTCTCAAGACTGTCTTTGTCTTTTAATACAGCAAGATTAAATGTATTAATCTGATTTGCGATGACTTTGAGAAGAGAATCTTTAATAGATTCCAGAAATTCTTGTACCTGTTTATCCCCGTTCTTTTGACCTTTCATCTCAAAAATAATAATACCTGCTATAACAGCTACAATCACAATTGCTATAATATACATCAAAACATCGTTCATAATATTCCTCCTTATTCTGTATTAAATGAATTTTGAACGAACTATTTTATATAATTGTAATTTATTTTACAATTATATACTATATATATGTATAATATATGAGGAGGTTTAATTATGAATAAGGTAATTGATTGGCAAAACTATTTTATTGGAATCGCACAACTTTCAGCTTTGCGCTCAAAAGATCCACGAACGCAGGTTGGCTGTTGTATTGTTGATCCTGATAAAAAGATTATTCTTTCAATTGGATATAATGGATTTCCAAGAACAAAGATGAAGTCTAAAAAGAATAATGATTCACTATTTCCTTGGGCATCAGATGCATTAAATATACTTAATAAGAAAGACATGTATGTTGTACATGCTGAAATGAACGCAATATTAAATTCAAGGGATAGAGATTTGGAAGGATCTATATTATATACAACATTATTTCCTTGTAACGAGTGTGCGAAAGCAATTATTCAGGCTGGTATTAAAGAAGTATTTTATTTAAATAGAAAGAATAATATATCAGAGGAAGCTTCGATTAAGATGTTTGATGCGGCTGGAGTTAAATATAAAAAGATTGTAAGCACGATTGGAATCGAGGTATATTAATGAATCCTAATGATGATTTTTATAAATCAGAAAAGAAATTATTACTAATCGTATATATCATTATGATTACGATTTTATGTGCTGTAATTATTCATCTAGCGATTTCTATATTTCATTTTTCATCAAATGAAAATAACCATCAAATAAGTTATATAGAGATCGGTAATATTACTGATATGAATATGACTTATGATAGTAATGGCAACCCAGTATATGAGATGAAAGTAGAAACGTCTACAGATAAAGAGCTTACAATCGTTATTGATAAGAAAGACTTCTTAGCGTATCGAATTGGTGATGCAGTAAAGATCAAAAATAATAGTTTGTATAAATAAAAAGTCCCTGTAGGATATTATTCCTACAGGGATTTATTTTTTATATTAATGATAGTATTTATTTCGTAAAAGTCAATAATTTCAAATATATACTATATCTTTGAATGGTTATAAGTAGGGCAATACTTATAAATTTTACCATTCAAAGGAGGTGAATATTATGACCGAATATTATCCTATCAGTAATGATAGAGGTATTCAAACAATCTTTGGAATGCTTTCGTCAAAAGTGCAAGACGCCATCTTGCGCAGAGACGAAATAGAAGCTATGAAAACCCATGAAATTGGAATTAGGGAATATCTACATATTATCTCTAATCCTAGAGAAGGTTTTCTGATCTGATATAGCTTTAAAATCTGAAATAAATACTATCATTATATTCATGTAATGATAGTATTTATTTTTTTTTGTTTGTACTTTTGAGATACCATGAACTTTCAAATAATATTTCTATAATAGGCTCATTTTATTATAGAATAAAATATTAAGAAAGGAGATGTTTCTATGGCTGTATTAAATACGGCTATCACGAATAGGCAGTTAATTTATGTACATCTAGAAACAACAAACCAATCGTTTCTAGACATGCATTATTATCTAAAGCATAAAGGAATTAAGAATAATACTTTTTTTCTTGCCTTATATGATCCGGATTTAGCTGGAATAGACCCAAGAGATCCAAATCTATCTCCATTATATAAACAAAAAGTCCTAAGAGAATGTATTGTAAACTACTGGTATTACCTTAGAGAAGTTTTAAGGATACCTGCATCTGGTGGTTCGTTCCGATATCGTCTCGACCGTGGTTCTTTAGCGATGAACTATCTATATACATTGAATTGTAATATGTATGTAGAATTACCACGTCAGTTCGGTAAGACGACAACTGCAGTGGCAAGATATCTTTGGGTTTATAATTTTGGATCTACCAACTCTGAAATTATGTTTATGCATAAGAGTCATGATGGATCAAAAGGCAACTTAAGAAGATTAAGAGAATTTAGAGATGCATTACCAACCTATCTACAAATGAGTTCCGCTACTGGTATAGATGGTAGAAAATTAAAGGTTCCAAATACCATTGTATCTATGCAGCATCCAATCAATAATAATAAGATTACCACATTTGCATCAGCACGTTCAAAAGCTGCTGCAAATAACCTAGGACGTGGTGCTACCGTACCGATTCAGTATTGGGACGAGTTTGCATGGATGCCATTTAATGGAGAAGCATATGGCGCAGCTATTCCTGCATACTCTACTGCAAAAGAGTTAGCACAAAAGAATCATGCGCCTTATGGCATTGTATTAACATCAACCCCTGGTGATCTTACTACAAAAGAAGGGAAATATGCATATAAGATTCATAACGATGCAACACCTTGGAATGAATCATATTATGATCTTACGATGAAAGAATTTGAAGAATTAAAAGAGTCTAATCATAATTCTTCTTTCTTCTTAATTCGATATACTTACCAGCAACTTGGAAAAGGCATGGATTATTTCAATCAAATGTGCCGTGACCTTGAAAATGACTGGCCAAATATCAGACGAGAAATTTTGCTTGAATGGGCACAAGTATCTGACGATTGTCCATTTAATCCTGATGATCTCGATATAATAGCACAATATTGTCATGATCCAATTCGAACACTCTTCTTTGGACGAGCACATCAATATCAATTTTTGATATATGAAGATATAGATCTGCGATATCCTCCTATTGTCGGTGTTGACCCTTCTGGTGCAACACATCATGATAGTTCTGCCATTACCGTTATTGACAGCAGAACAACAAAAGTATGTGCTACATTTAACTGCAACTATATACCAGCGGACGATTTAGCAGATATTCTTTACAAGTTAGCAACCGATTATATGCCTAGTTGTGTAATAAATATCGAGCGCAATGGTGAAAATGTGTATTCAGGTATAGCTTCTTGAATATAACAGAACCACAGTATAAATGGTAACATTTATATTTCCCAGGGTTAATTGCTTTGAAGAAGGTTAAATATAATATTAGAGTATTATATACCTTTGTTTAGCAGCGAAATTATTCAAAAAAAAAATATTGTAAATTACCTTTTATTAATTATTATAAAGGAGGTAATTTACAATATTTTTTTGAATAATACGTTCAACGATCATCTCTTGACGAGAGAGTAGAACCACAAGCGTATGGTGGAAGAAAAATCCTGCTCCTATATTAATAGTATTAGTATAGGATGTACAAATGATCTGCTCACGTTCTGTAATAGAAGTGCATTGGAAATGACCAAGCAATATAGAGTTGCGTCTATATTGAAACAGAAATGGTTTCGGGCTTCCGATTATTGCACGCCTTGTTAAAACACCTGTAAAGAAAAATCTATATTATGAAATTAAAGAAAAGATAGTTGAGGAATCTTTTAACGGCTATCGAGTAGATAAACAGAAGAAACTTGTTAAAGTCTATGGTACGGATTCTACAAAAGAAGTTCGAAATAGAATGATCGAAATTCTATTTGATAGAGTTCAATATCATAAAGATAAATTTATTGCAAAAATCTTACATGATGAAATGGGTACAATGATACAGAAGCCATCAGGTAAGATTGAGCATAATCCTGATGCACATGATGACCAGATCTTTTCTTATCTTCATGCATTAAGACCATTGTATGATAATGCAGCATTTCTGTCAAGAGAATTTGGTATTCATAAATTCTCAATTCGTACAGATGATGATACCGAAGTGATTGATGGAGACATCGATGCTGCAGAAAATGGGTATGAATTTATTGATGTTAATCAAGAAGACGATGACGATATTAGTTCTGAACAAGCTAAGACAGAACAGTATATTGCAGAAGCATCAAAATATAAAACTGCTCAAGAATTTAATATTATTCAAGAAAAAGCAGATGAAGATTATACAGCAACACTAATTGCATCTGATCGTCTTGCAAAATTAGCATATGATAAAAAATATCATACCAATCAGAATGATCAAGTTAAAACAACGGTACGGTTACCTGACAGTATCTTTATGCAGAATGATTATGATGGTTCTTATGATGATGAGACTGGACTATTAAATAAAGTAGATAATGGTAACCTAAGTGATTTATTTAATCACGTATAAGGAGATGAGTTATGGAAGATATAAAACAAGATAGAATTATTGAAATCTCTGATCAACTCAGACCGATTGTGGAAGAGTATATTTATAAACTCAATCATTCTACAAAGATCAGGAAGGATATGAGAAATGCATATCATGAAGTCATGATGTGGAAAGATGATACTACTACATTAGCAGAAAACGGTCATGAACCGGATCTTAATCTGGATGCCCCTAGGATGGGATTATTGGCTTATTGTTCTTCTTCTGATGGTGTAGAAGCAAATGTATATGATGGTGATGATGAGATTGCAGAATCTGTCATACCGGTAGATGTATTGGCATATCGTTTATCTCAAGATGAAAGAGTAAAGAGTATTAACGAGATTAAGTCAGTTAAATATGACAATAAGGGAAATATTTATTTTAACTTTAAATATTCTTTAAACGAGAACTCATTTATTGTAAATGAAGCTTATATTGGTAAGACTCCTAATCTAATTGCAATGGAAGATTGCTTTAGACAATTAAAACAAATTGACAAATCTCAATGGGGAACTTTTGATACTTTGGATATTGTTGATCAGATTAATACTTTATTCGAAGCACAATTCGGTATGGAAATCTTCTCTTTACATCTAGAGCCCGATCCGTTCCCGAATGCATGGACTATGCCAATCTCTTATAAGTTTGATTATGCAATTGATCAATCAATTAAGAAGAATGGCATTTATGCTACGCAGAGAGATGGATTTAAATTTAAACCAAATAATGGTATTGCTGTTATTGCAACCATTACTTCTGGATTATTATTTGATCAGAGCATTACTGCAGAGGAGACAATCGGTGTACTACTGCATGAGCTTGGTCATAACTTTGCAGATTATATTGATCCAACCATTCGTCAATATGATAATAAATATATTCTGAATGCATATAATCAAATGATGTATTATGCTACAGAAGCTGCACTGGATAAATCTGATGTTAGCAAAGAAATGTCTAACTGGAATGATTATGAAAACGCAATTTCTCCGATGTCTGAAAGAAGACGGAAAAAAGAAATGAGTAAAAAAGAAAAGGAGAATAAGCGTCGATATGATTATTATGCATTTAGAAGAATCTTAAGTGTCTTTTCATTAAATATTCCAACGGCAATTATAAACTTATTAGCAATTCCAATTGTAAAGTTATCTGTAAAACGAGGAAAAGAATTTGTTGCACGTTCAAATGAAATGATGGCAGATAAGTTTGCTACAACATATGGCTATGGACCAGCCGTTCAGTCTGCTTTAACAAAAATGACCTTATCTGGAATTCCAATCGATGAGAAGATTTATAATATTCCTCTGATTGGTGCAATTATGAAGCTCAATTCAATTCCTGGAGAATATCTTGTTAATATTTATGATGAACATCCGAATTTAATTGCTAGAATTGATGATCAAATCTATACACTTCAGCAAGAATTAACAAAGAAGAATATGAGTAAAGAAGTTCGAGCTGCAATAGAAGCCGATATTAAACAGCTTCAACAACTTAAATCTGATATTACTTCGAAAGGCAAAAATCTTACTGAAGCAGTACAGAATAAGTGGTTTGCTTATCTGGACAATAGTCTTGATAAAGATGAGATGGCAAAAATCTCTCAGCGTTTAAATGAAGAGATGGATAATTATATTAAGAAAATCTAATATAAATCCAGGTACTCATAGGAGTACCTGGCTATTTTTACTGTATTTCCTTAATCTTTGATAGATCAACCTGATCATTTTCTCCACCAGATTTACCATTGGTTTTCATATATTCATTACAATATTTAAATGCAAGAAATCTGGTCTTATTTGCTTCATTAAGCTTTATACTAAGAAGCTTTGTAACGGTCTTCATAAAGACCGTATTCTTATTAGAACTCTTTTTCTTCTCATCTGTATTCCCGGTATTATTATTCGTTGTAGTAGAGGCATTAGTAGTATTATTGTTTGTTGTAGCAGGCGGTTGTTTTCCATCTGCTTCCATAAATAATGATCCATAGGATGTATTATATTGAAAAGAAGTAGTGGTAACTTGTTGCTGAGAAGACTGATTATTTGTATTAGATTGACTTGTCTGTGCTTGATTATTATTTGTATTTTGTTGCTGTTGTGTTTGATTATTTTGTGACTGGTTTGCAGATTGATTTGCACCAGCCATTGCTTTAATCGATTTATTTATATTATCAATATCAACCTTAATAGATGCCATGGTATTATTTTTATATTCAGATAAGAATTTATACATGTCAGCTGTTCCAGGAATATTACCATTTGCATTATAAGATATTTGTTGATTATCCTGTGCAATTGTAAATGACTTTTGATTTGCAATATCAACAGCAGAATTTTTATCAGAAATATCATTAAAGTAATTTGGATAGCTTTGCTTCAGAAATTCATTTACGGTATCTGGAATATTATTATTTGCTGGGTTATATGGAATTGGTGCTAATTTAACTAAGGTATTTAAATTATTCAAATTTGGTACTTTATCACCTTGCTTCAAAGTAATATTCGTACCATAGTCTTTCATATTTTTCAGATTTTCAAATTTGATATCATTATAGAGATTGGTAACAGATTCCTTAAACTTATTCCACACCTTTTGAATTGCACCAACCATCTTACCAAGATATTCCGTTAAATTTGCTTCTTGAAGGGAAACAAGATCTGCAGATTCATTTACTGTTTCACGTACCGAATACAATGCTTCTTTATTTTTATAATGCTTCTCTGCAAGATATGCAGTATAGCTCAAATGATCTAAGTCGTATTTCATATTTACTTCCTTCCCATTATAGCAATAAGAATTGAGAATAATATTCTACGATCTTCTGAAAGTGCATTACAAATCGCATCCCATTTATAAGAATAAGCAATTGTATAAACTTCACAGATATCAATAATATATTTACATTCTGCTTTCAAAATATTTAATAGAATATAGTTTAAATTGGAATCAAAATTTTTATTTAATGCCAAGATCTGATTACCATGCTTTAAAATATATTCTCTTGTTGCTGTAATATCTTTAATCATTGTAGCTTCCGTTTTTTCTTCTGATTTTAATATGTTCTCAGAATTTAAAAACCGATTTAATGATGTTTTTATTTCAGATGCTTTTACAACAGATCCAAGTGACTCTGTATTGTTATTATGAAAATATTCGAATAATTTTGTATCATATTCATCTTCATAGATTTTTCTTGTTTTTCCAATCGTATAAGCTCGTATAGTATCGATGTATTCTTCTTCAAAATGTCCAATAGAATCATTATATATCTTCTTTAAAGATTCGATTAATGCAATAGAATCTTTAGAATTGAATATAGATTCGAGCTTATCCTGTGTAGAGTCAGAAACGTCTCTAAATTTTGAATCTGAGTCATCAGGTGGTATAACTACATCTAAATTCGTATAGTTATAATGCTCAAATGGAGCTAATAACTTATATCCTTGATAACGATTTGATGCAGTAACATCAAATGTTTTATGATCTGGTCTTTCAGTAAATTGTTTAATCGCTGCCTTATATTGATTGATTGTATGTAGATCTTTGATAATTGTTTTTGTAGCAGAGTTTCCTTTAGTATATATCTTTTCTATATTTGTAAGATATGCTCCAAATATCTTTAATACAATTTCGTTAAAATTAAATTCTTGGTTAAACCCTTCTCGAAAAGAAGTTGATTCTGAAAGAGCAGATCTTTGTATTGCATTTTTAAAATATCCTTCTATCAGATCTCTAATTTGATCATTTGATTCTGATAACAAATCAAGACTATATGGAATCATATCATAATCTTCAGATACTGGTACATAAGAAGATCGATGAGAATGAGGATCTTGTTTAAGAAGATCTTTAGAAAATAACATAATATGCCTCCTAATAAGAAAAATAAAAATTGAGGGAGGATTAGATCCTCCCTCAATCTATTCGATTCTAGTTATACTAAATTAAATATATTACTCAGCAAACAGAGAATCAAGAGGATCTTTAGATATAGTTGCAGACTCAGCAAAATCGCCCTTTTTTGCCTTAAGAACAAGACGTCTTCCCGTTGCGACCAGCTTAGCATACTCTCTATTCTTATCAGCAAGAGCTCTAGTAGCAGCATTCGTAAGAATAGTCATAGCAGTACTAAGTCTTCCAGTATACTTTGTAAACGGCTTCGGATCGATATTTCTAAGAGACTTAACCGTTTTAATTGCGGCATTGATTTGTCTCTTTTGGTCATCATACATACCCTTAGCGTTTTTCGATACCACACTATAGTTAGTACCAAACTGAACGTAGACATCAAAAGAACGAATCAGATCACCAATAGAAACATCCTTAATCTTTCCTTCAACTTTTTCAACAATTGCATTTACTGCAGCTTGCTTATTCTCAGTTCCAAGAATCTTTTCAAGATCAGGATCTTTGCCAGGGTTACCACCTAACAGATTCACAGATGCCTTCGTATATGCACTCTTGTCATAATCAGTCTTTCCAAGACGATCACCAGAGCCGCTATAACTATTTATATCAGAAGCAGATTTATATACACTGGCATACTTATTCATATTAACAATTCCCTTGTTAATAATATTAGCATAAGAACCAGTTTTACTAGTTAAATCATCAAGGCCACCAAACTCATGAACAGACCCTGCAGTTCGATTTTTATCGCCTTTAAAATACTTTAATTTATTTGCAACGTCCTGATCGGACATCGTAAACTGTGCACAAACTTTCTTGATAGCGGTAAGAACCTTTTCCCATGCAGCCTGAATAAATCCCCATACCTTTTTAAAAAGGTTAACAATAACATCCTTTATCTTCTGAAGGGCACCTTTCTTGCTTTCATCGGCCTCGGAAAGAATAAGTTTAGTACCAGTTTGCTGATAATATTTAGACTCTGCAAGGCTAACAGAATGAAGTACCTTAGAGATGTAACGATCAGTAGCTTCATCAACATACTGAGAAGCCTCATTTACCGAAGTAACAAAATCTGGAATAATATTTGCCGGTCTAACATCGGCAAGCTCATTTACATATTCCATTATGAACCTCCTAGAATATATAGTTATTTGTTTAAATAGTACTTTTAAATTTGACTTTATGTATTACTAATAAGTTAATTAAAATAAATTTGTTAAGCAGCCGAACCTTTTCTAATAGGATCAATACCTTTTTCTGCTCTTTTGAATGCTACTTTAAGTTGGGCAGCATACAAACTAAAATTTTCGATTCCTTTTAAAATACCACTAAAAACTGCTTGATTCGTTTTAAGTGTTATCGAAATAACATCTGCTATTTCTTTTAAACTGTCTCGATAATTAATATCTGATGTATTACTAAGTTTTTCAATATCATGTTTCAATTGCTTAAGTTGAGCATCTCTCTTTTTATATATTCCGTTTGCAATATTGATTGCTTTTGAAGAATGTACATTATTGTCTATAATTTTATAATACTGTCTAAGCTTACCATATGTAACTTCTGAAGCTGGAATTTCATCTCCACATAAATTCTTATTTATAAAATCTGGAATAGCTCCAAATTTTATTGGTTCGTTTTCGTCATTTTCATTATAAATTTCTTCAGAACCTTTTATTGACTTAAATTTATCAATAGCTTTTAATTCTATAGCGTCATGATCTCGTATCTTTTGTTGTAATTTAGTTGCTTCTTCATTATTACCCTTATTAAAAAGCTGATTACACATATCCGATACCATTTTAAATCTTTCAAAACTCGTAGAAACTAAACCATTAAATGCATTAACGGTAGGCTCAGAAATCATCCATTTTTCAATAGGCTGCATAAAGACATTTTTAGGAATCGGATGATCAACAAGTTGAACAGAATTAATATTATTTTCATTATTATTGCTATTACTTTGACGTGCTGCTAAAGCAGTACTACCAGTAGAAGATCCAGAACTACTGGAAGAATCAGATTCATCACTTTTCCTTTTCTTTTTAAAGAATCCAATAAACTTTTCAAAAAGATTTTTTAATAATTCGATAAATTTTTGTATTAATTTAACGATCTTATTTTTAATTGTAACAAATATATTTTCTTCGGTGATTATTTGGCAACCGGTTTCAATATAATACTTTCTTTTTATATTTGAAATCGAATTTTTCACTATTTGATCATAACGCTCTCCAGCATAATTACAGAAATTACAAGCCTCATCGAAATTAGTAATAAATTCCGGAATTGGCTGTTTCTCATTTACGTATCTCATATGTTGAACACTCCTTTTTAGAATATCCCACCATCGGTAGAAGGAGTATACTCTCCAGACTGATCATCATTGTAACCAGTATCGTCATAAGAATACTGCTGCGCTTCACTATTTGCAGTATCCTCAGCTTGCTTCTTTGCATTCTTATAGTCTACATCGAAGCGTCTAGCGGTCTCCCGCCATTTTGCAGCAATTCTCATCTGCTTATCAAAGATTTTCTTTTTCTCTTCTTCATCGAGCTCTGTATTATATTGAAGTTGATAAGCATTCATCTCAAGAAGTTGTGCTTGCTGTGCATAGTAATCACTAATCTTCTGTCTAGTATGATAGAACAGATAAACTACGTTTCTAATCATAGGAATCAGAAGCTTTGCGATAAAAATAAATGCACGAACAACGGTATATCCAATCATTCCTTCTTGCTGAACACCATAATCAATCTCATTATCATCATCAGCATCGTGGAAGACTTCTATATCATCTGTATAATCGCTGTCATCTAATACAGGATGATCAGGATTTACATGAACCATATCAGAGATATCGGCAGCTTCTTTTCTAACCTTACCCTGCTTTAAAGCAACATCCATTGCCATGTCAAAATCTCCACTGGAACAAGAGGTATTAAAGTCTCTCAGAGAATTAAACATAAGATTCTTGTCCGTTGCAGCAAGAGCAGTTTTATCAAGAGCCATCTGCCATGATCCGGCTTTCGGATCTTTAATAAATTCGATACAAGTTGCAATCAGGAAAGAGATACTATAAACACAACCAAGTGTCATAGAATTATACGTCATTGTAGCAATTGGACTATTAATCACAAATGCCTTCTTGAACATATCTGTTCTCTTCTTGATATTTGCAATTGCAGTATCAACAGTATCAATTGAACTCAGATTCTCATGATACCCATTAATAAATTGTCGAATTACATCACAGCATTCCATCAGAGATTCATAGTTCTGAATCTTTGTAATATCTCCTCTGGATCGAGAGATGCTAGAGAAGTCAATTTTATCTGCCTTCTGCTGAATCAGACTATACATCTTATTTGTTATAGCTTCCATCATCCGATTCTGAGAATCAGTATCGGCTTCTCTCAATATACGGGCAACGGCATGAATATTTCGATCATCGTTATAATCGAGATGCTCTCTCATGATCTCTTCAAACTCAGTCATGTCCTTTACCTCCTATTATTGATCTGGCTGACTAAGTTAATAATCTTCTTATAACTTGAATCACCAGTCTCACGCTCAAGAGAAGTAAATCCATAATCCTGATAATACTTCTCACCATCCAGAAGGAAGTGAGCAACCTCCATCTGCTCATCTACAATAACAAAGGCCATGAGGTTATAAGATTCCATGATATATTGAGCAACCTTAGGAGCAGTAAGATCAATCGAACTATCATTTCGAATCAGATTACAAAGTTCTGTAGAAACGACAAGCGTTGTAATTGCAGAAGCATCGTTTGCTTTATTCTTTCTCAGACGATTCAAACCAGACTTTGTAGATCTAGCCTGTAACGATCTCCATATCGGAGAAGTCTTAGAAAGCTTCGAATCATCCTTCGCATCAATCTTAGCCTGATCGATTGCAGCAACGAAATCTTTTGCAAAAGAAATCTCTTTGGTTGTTGCACGAATCAAGTTAATCATACTGACTTTATTCTTTGTTACAGACTCAATATGATCCATAATTTCTTTTGCGGCACAAGGAATCAATCTAGCCTTTACACCTGCAATGAAATCCTTTACATAACTGGACATATTATCGTCACCGATAACATTGAAACGAATAATCATCAGAGAAGGAACAAGTTCATTCGCTTTCTTTGCATCCGTATCAAGTAACTGAGCTTTAAAATAATCATGATCGCTATTAAGGCCATCGAGTTTATATTTTTTAGCATTAAGCTCCTCGGACGCATTATTATGACGAAGGGTTTCAAACTCGGATTCTGTATTATGGCGATTGGTCTCTTTCTCAGATGCTTGATTATGACGCTTCGTTTCATCTGCATTATAAGCGCTAATGCCAATCTTAGCAGCATCATTTTGCTGGCTAGCATCAGCATTATTCTCAGCTGCCCGACGTCCATAGCGAGCCGCTCTCTGAGAAGCAGTCTCCTCATGAAGAGAAGACGTATGTTTCATAGGTGTTTTAGAGACAAGACGATCTCCAAATCTCTCATCTACCGTATAATCTGTAATTGCAGACTCGGAGAAACTAGATGCAGGAAAGAAAGTCATTTCACTGAGAAACTGATCTCTCATATTTGCAGCAACAGATTCCATCGTCCCAAAATATCTCTCAAAGAAATCATAGGACTGATCCATATTCGAGCGATTACTATCACTGCTATCAGTACTACCAGTAATTGCGTCGGTAAAATCCAGGAAATCATCCATATTATATTGCTGGTTCATATTGTGATGAAATTTCGCAAGTACATCTTGTCCACAACCACCAGTTAGATTTGCAGCAGAAAAAATAAGTTGTAATTGAGCAACACACATACGCTCAATTGCTTTTGTAATCATACCTGCAGTAGATGGACTAATTGTATTATCACAAAGTACTGGAAAAGACATCACCAGATTTTTTCCTGCGGTCATAATCGAGGAAGATCTCAGCTCTCCATTATTGCGATTGTTTTGACTTTTCTTAAATTCAGCATTCGCTTTAATGGCTTTTTGAGCTGCGGTCTGTACCAGATCAAGCATACTTGTAGAAACCGCTTCAGATATCTGATAAGGCATATTATAACCTCCTTTAAAGTATTTAATTCATTATATAAAAGTTGACTTTATTATCTGAGATAGAAAAAATAAAAAAAAGAAAGGTCGATTCAAATTTAGAAACTTAAATAATTAGTTCTTTCCAAATAGTGCATCGAAATCATATTGTCCTTCGCTATAAAGGTTTCGCATTAATTCTTTCTTATCCGGATCAGTTTCATTCATGATTCTTTTCTTGGCCTCAAGCTGTTTTTGAACTCGAACAGCACTTAAAACTTTTTCGAGTTCAACTTTACTCTTGGTATGGGAAATCACCTCACAAACTTGCTGGTCCGTCATATCTTGTCCAAAAAGCATCATAGTTAAATACCTCCTTAATTTCACAAATTTAATACAAACTTCGTATCACTAATCGGTGAAGGGGTTGGTTTAAGCTATGATCTAAATGGAAAAGACCTTTCCTTTTTGGCCTTCTTCATTTATACAAGTATATAGTATATAATTGAAAATTTGTTTACTTTGATATTATATACCCAGAAAACATTCATATAATCAATGAAGAAGGGAGGAAATCATTTATGGCTCGTGTAGAAACCATTGATGCCTCTGCTGCACAAAGTTCATCAAACGATACCACAATATATGCAAAAACAGCAAAAGCAAGACAAAAAGTCACCGAAAAAGTGAGTAATGAATCAAAGCATCTTGGATACCAAGATGATGATGGTACGAGTGAAAGACTTCGGAAATCAGATATTTCTAAAGTCGTTCAGGATGATAATGGTAACAAACATGTTTTGCTTGGAAATGATAAGAGTACTAAAAATACTACAAACCGAATTTGGTATAGTAGTGATGAAGCATTTAAAGCAGCAAAACATGCAGCGAATCTATTTGATCGTAACGATCTAGATCCATTTACTCGTCGATATCGCTTTGGCTATATTGACCCTTATCGTACTGTAAGTACGGTTAGAGAATATCTATTCTTTACAAAGCCAGATTTAAATATTTATCCATTAGATGATTCTGGTTCTCCACAACCAGATTTAAGTGAATACTTACGTACCCAGCCATATTGGACAGAATTATCTGTTATGCATCCAGAAGTTATTAAAGAACTAGAACTATCTCTAGATTCTTCAAATCCATTTAATAATCTTCTTGGAAATGCTGTAATGAATACTCTAGAGATCCCAGCATCAGAAGCAGAAATGATTGATACTCCAGCAAATATGTATGGAGTCTCTTACACATATCGAGGTTCTTCAGAAGCGTCGGAAAATAATCCGACCTTTTCTCTTGAATTTCGAGATACGAAATATTTACCAGTTTATCATTTCTTCAAAGCTTATGATGATTATGAGATCTTAAAACATCATGGACATCTTCCGCCAGCATTAAAGTATCGTAGAAATCGTATTCTATATGATCAATATTCGATCTATAAATTTCTGGTTGATGAAGATGGGGAAACGATTATCTACTATGGTAAATTTTATGGAGTAAAATCTAAATCGGTTCCAAGAGATGTATTTTCTAATACAGATTATTCGAATGGACTATCTTATTCTATTGATTTTGGTGCTGCTTTTTATGATGATATGAAAATATCAATTCTAGCAGAGTTTAATAATCTTTATGCCTCTGCTTGGCAATCTGCTAAGTACGAGTATAACGTTCATAACTCTATTCTGGATGCACCAGATAATAGACCAGCAAAAGCTGCCAGAGTATATCGAATGAAAAGTAGTCAAGCTCCTGGAGGCTTTGTATATAAATTAAAGTGGAAAGGAGATGACAAGATTTGAGTACCAATAATTCAAATACCAATTGGATACCAAGTTCTGATATTTATGATATCTTAGGCATGGTAAAAGATACCAAAGCAAGATTTATTGATGATCAAGATGATTCTACTCTTGCTGTTGGTATTTTCGGATTCTTGGGAGATCTGGAAGCAAAGAAGATTCAATCTGCTGTACAAGAGACTTATATTCTTGGAAACGAGATGTTTCCAACAAGAGCCAGATTAACAAAGAATCTCTTAACTCATGCTGCTTATCATAATATTACTCATATTAATGCAAACCCTTCTTCAATCGTTTTAAATATTGCATTAAGTGTATCTGATCTGGATATGTATATGACCAATACTGCATATGGAGACCAAGAGTTTTTCTTTGATCATACATGTCCGATCTATATTGGAGATTACGAGTTTCATTTTGACTATGATATTCGTCTTGGACGTTCTTGGCATCATCGTTATGATGATAAGGGAAATAAGATCTATTCTTATTCTGCCAGATATATTATTGATAGTAATGACCGTAATCCAATATCTGATATTACCAATGCATATTTGCTGCAACCTTATGTAGCAAATTTTAATAACTACAAGTATGTATTCTTACAACCAACTGCAAGACAATGTACGATTACAACAATTACAGATACTATCTTATCTAATAATGTAATTGATAATAAATCTTATACATTTAGTTTTGAAAATCAATTAGTAGACTTTGTAGTTTATATTAATGATTCTTCTGGAACACATCGTTTAACCCCTTATCATTATGGGTCATTGATTGAGCCAGATACAACAGATTATTGCTGGTATCAATATACTTCTGAAGATACGATCAGAGTTCAATTTGATCAGACGAATTATATTCCAGGATTTAATTCAGAGATCAAGATTGTAGTCTATACTACTGTCGGATCTGAAGGAAATTTTTCATATCAGAATCAAGACGATGAAGCTGGATTTATGGTAGATCTTGAATCTGAAAAGTATCAGTACAAGAAAATCAATTGTATTGTAAACTGTGCAACAGATGCTACCGGTGGCACTGATCGTAAAGATAATGATACTCTTAGAAATCTATTACCAAAGTATGCATTATCCAGAGGATATCTCACTACGGAAACCGATCTCTTAAATTATTTTGATCGTATTTCGGATGAGAAAAATAAACTTACTTTACAGAAGAAAGTAGATAATCAATTACGTAGAATTTGGTATTGCTATGCTTTATTAAAAGATGCACAAAACAATATCATTCCAACCAATTCTATTAATTTGAATATCGATCCGAAGAAAGACTATGTATTAAAGATTACAGATACGAAATATATTATACCAATGGGTACGACATTTGTAATGGATGCTAAGACTGGACAATCAGAATATATAGAGAATATCTATATTCCTGGTGTAACCAGATCTACAGATTCTGTTACAGGTTCAGAATTGGTCGATTATACAGGCTGCTTTGCAGCCAAAGGATATTTTGATAATGGAAAATACTATTATGCTCTCTTGCATAATATGGTAATCAATCTTGATCCGTTGTATTGTAGTTATTTTAATTCTCTTATCAATATGACAGACTATTTTAGCTTTGTCTATGCAAATGATAATATTGATCTTGGTATCATTGCTAATACGATTACAATTCGTAGAAATTTGTTATCGGATCGAAATGCTTATCATATTACATTTAAATTGGTTCAGTCTACGAACGATGATTTCAATCTTGTAAAAATAAATATTGATCCTCAGACTGGTACTATTACTGTATCTCAGAACAATATGAGAGTATTTTTAGTATTTTATAATAATAATGAAGCTTATCGATGGATTGAAGCAGAGATGATAGCTTGGGATAGTGAGACTACAACCTCTACCTGGCAGATTACTTTGCTTACAGATAATATCTATAATCCAGATAATAAGATTCGTATTTTAAATCTTGGAGTCCCTGGAAGTTCTGGAACACTTCATGGATATTTTGATTCTACAACAAAAGCCAAATTATATATCCTCGGTAAGTTCTCTGAAGAAGATGATCCTGATGAAGGATATGGTAAAGAATTATTGGCAAAGATTATACCAGAATCTTATATTGATTCGGATGGTGAGAATGCTTATAGTTTGATGAATATCTATGAAACTCATAATGGAATCAAACTATTTGAAAACTACACAGATGTCATGAATACAAAGATTCGTGCTGTATATACACAAGACGGAACTACCTTAGATCATTTCTTTGTAAAGTCTGTTCCAGTTGTTGGTTGTCATTATCTTTCTTCTGAGGAACATGCATCTTATTTAACCAATGCTTTATTAGAGAAAAAATCTTATATTGATCATTGTTTACAAGTACTTGAGAATTCTATGCAAATAGATTTCAAATGCTATAATACTTATGGTCCGAGTAATACATATCGTATGGGATCTACTACTGCTATGGATGACGCAGTTGATTTGGATGAAATTGATACAACTTGGGAATTTAGAATGAAGCTGGTCAATAATAATGATACAACAACCAAGGATGAGATTATACAATATATCAAGGAATATATAGAAGATCTCAATAATACAGGAAAAGATCTACATATTCCAAACCTTTTACATGATATTAAAGATGAGTATAGTGAGCTCATTACTTATATCGAGTTTAAGAACTTCAATGAAAATGGTTGGGGTGTAAACCATATTGTTCAAAAGAATATAACGGATCAGACTATTGTTCCGGAGTTTATCAATATTCGTAATAGACCAACTGCAGATGGAGAAGCTCTTGAACCCTGTATTGATATTGAATTAGATATGACCTAATAGATTAGGAGGAACTCAAAATGTCCAGATATCATGAACTTTTGGAGCGCTGCAATTCTTACAGAGACAGTGAGAATATAAAAGCAAGCGTAATAGAGAATAGAGAGAGAGCTTATCATGAGTCTCTTGAAAATACTAGAGATGAAATTGATATGCTTCGAGAAGCAAGAGATCAGAAGATTAGAAATCATAGAAAATATAAGGCTCTTGTAGAGAAGACGATGCTTTCCACTGCACTGAAAGGAATCTTTATTTCTTCTCTTGAAGAGTGTATGGTTCCGACAAAGCAGATGTATAATCTTGCTGAATCTATGATTGATTCCTATGTAGAAGAGAAGGGTGCTGATGCAATCCTTGCTAATATGAAAGGAAAGACTTATCTTCTTAATACAATCTATGAAGCTGTCGAAGAGGCAGAAGATGAGACCATGGAAGATACAGATGATAGCGATGCTGAGACGGAGAAAGTTCCTGATGAGCCGAAAGATAAGATGATGAATAAGCTCGATGGAGAAGAGGACGTTCAGGATGCTGTTAAAGTAATCTCCGATCGTATTGCAGATGCAGAGCAAGAGTTTATCCAGAAGAATGCAGAAGATAAAGAGAAGATTGAGAATATTGTAAATGATATTAACGATCGGATTCAATCTGTTAAATCTGATAATACCACTCCAGATAAAGCAAAAGAGGATATTGCAGACGAGTGTGCAAAGATTGGTAAGAGAAAAATCTCTGCCGTCTATGAAGATCGTTCTCATTCTGTATTCGAGACAATGACTCATCAACTTATGAATACAATTGTAAAAGATCCTGATCTGAAAGCACAGTATGTAGATGAGAATGGTCAGCTTGATACACTGAAAGTTCTCGATGTAACGAAGTGCTTATATGGTATGCTTGAGTTTACCAACACCATTCAGTTGGAGAAGGTAAACGAAGAGTATATTGCAAATCAGCTGAACGATCTTGATTAAATTCAAAATAAGGGCTAGAGTTAATTCTCTAGCTCTTTTCTATAAGGAGGTATTCTATGGGATATTATCAAGAGATGCTTGATTATATTGAAGAGAAAGCAATAAGCTCTAAGGAAAGAAAAGAATTAAAAGATTCTGATTTTGGTGTACCAGAATTGAGAAAGTATCCATTAACCGATCCGGAGCATGTTTCTCTTGCAATACGATATTTTGATAAATGCGAAAAGAAGTATCAACCTGAATTGGCAGAGAATATCATTAAAAAGATTAAAGAATATGATATGCATCCAAAGGTATCTCCAGACAATGGTTTCTATAAATACTATAAGAAGTACATGAATGAAACCGTAGACATGATAGAGTATACCAAAGAGATTGCAATGCTTCTTAGAAATAGTCGTTAAAATGATCTGGAGGATATCATATCCTCCAGATTTATATTTATATTGCCTTGAATATCGATTTATTATCATCATAAGCATTATTGGTTTCGTTATAGATAATATCAACCAAATAATCCATCTTACGATATTCTGCTAATAACTTCTCTAATTCAGAGGTCTCAACCTCACTATCTTTATAAGCACAGGCATTCCATGCTTTCATCATCTTAGAACGCTCAGATCCATCGGTATCCCAACGATCCATAATATCACGATAGAATTTCTGATATGCATTTAATGCCTTTGTAAAAGTTGCTTCTTCTTTCTTTACCTCATCAGCATTACCAATAATCTTTTTCATATCAAGAAGATTATCAATTGCTGCCCCAGCATTATGAGGTTTTGTTTTGATCAATCTCGTTGTTTTTGCTTTAGAAGTACTCCATATAGCTTCAACAGTAGAGATACATTTATTTCTGACAGATTTGTTAGTCTTATTCTTTATAACCGTTGCAAAGGCTTTATTCATATCAATACAAGCCTGATCATAGATATTTAATTTAGCCTGTACATAAGAATTTAAATCCAAGACATCTTGCATATATTGTTCATATGCTTGAATATCATCAGCAGTATATGTATTATGCATAATAAAATCCTCCTTAATTTTATTAGAATGTCCAGTGGGGTTTGCAATGCCCACTGGACTAGTATAGGGGGTCAGTAAAGGCGTACCGAGAATTTATGGAGAGGAAGAAGTTTTATGCAACCATGGCAAGTTACAGATCATTTTTGTTTAACTCGATACGTCTTATTTTAGAGTTAAAAACTTTTACATCTTATTAAATTGAAACTAGTATAAAGGAGGAAGCTATGGCTAAATATAATGGTACGACTTCCGTAATCGTAGATACTTTATATCCTAAAGTAGCAAAATTACTCGATAGCAATTGGAACAAAGTCAAAAAAGTATTTGAAAAATTCTTTCAAGATAATAATTCTCAGATTTATGATATTGCGCCATTTGATAATATTTACTTTCGAAAATCGGATATAATGAATTTAATGAATGCTGTTGGAATAACGGAAGAAGAAGTAATTGATATTATGAAAGATTGCTTCTTCTGGAATATTCCTTATAATCCTCAGGCAGCAAAAGAGCCTTATGTATTAGTCTGTATTTGTATTATCAAATACCATATGATAAAGAAAAAAGAAAAAGAAGCAGAAATGTCTGCTGTATATCTATCCTTCTCTGGGAAATTTTATGCTTCTATATTCTCTGGTGTAGCATTTCCAAAAGCACCGCCGTCAAAACATAGAGAAGTCATGGAATACGTTGTCAATAATATGCTGAATAATAAATTTATCTTAAAAGAAAAAGGGACTATGTTTGGAGCAATTCAAGCATTGGTACAGACTTGGCTGGAATATTATAAATCAGATATTATTGGGAAACAAACGGATGAAGAAATTGGTAAGATGATTCAGCAGTTACGAGATCGAATTAAATCTTTCTTAATGAATATCGCACGCCAATATAATAAAGCTTATCAAGAGAAATTGTATTTAAATTACGAATCTCAAAATGAGAATCAAGATGAATTTCGATTAACAGATAATGATTCTGCTCGTGCTGCAAGATATACAGAAATGTCTGTAAACTATATCACTACACATTCAGTAGATTTGCAAATCTGTCAAAGATGCAGAGATGAAAATATCACTGCTACAGAGTTAAAATCTATTATGGATTCTATATTAGGAAATAAAGATAATCTTGATGATATTTATCGAGTTATTAATATTCTTATTGCGGACTTTATTAGATATTATCCAGATAAAGAAGTTGGTTCTGTAGATTTTATTGCTCATAGTATTAAAGCAAAGCCAAATAGTAAGGATAAATATATATTAGAAATGAAAGACATTATTACGAAATGGCTAATGGATAATTCTGTAAACTATAGACGTAGAAGAAATCGTCCTGCAACAGATGCTTCTTATCGGAGAGCAGTATTATTATATTTTACATTGACAATTTGCAAAGCAGTAAATAATTAAAAAAATAATTCTGGTAGAGTATATACTCTACCAGAATTATTATCTCTAATATAATTCCTCTCTTTTATAATTTCCATTACCACAATATAGCTTTGTATTTTTTGATTCATTTCGCAATTTACGATAATGATTAAAAGAATGTATTAGATCCGATTCTCCTTGTTTAATATAAGAATTTTCAATAATAAATTCAAACAAAAAATCATCTCGATATAATAGATCTAAATTATAAATTGCTGGAAAATCCTTTGGAACGGTTTTTTCATTAATAAGAAGATCTTTAAGAATCTTATTATTCAAAACTTTATTTCTCTGAAACTGATATTTACGTTCAAGATCATATTTGTTGAATTTACTTTTATATATTCCTCTTGATTCTCCAACTGCTATTACATAACTTGCTTTAAAGATCGTATTTGCCCAACCACGGGTCCACATATATTTTTGCTCTGATCTACAAAATAACCATTTAATCATATGCTCATAGATTAAATCTATAGAAGAACTTATGGTATTTACGGTCGGTCTTGTATCCGATTCTGCTAATAAAAGCTCAGCATCTTTTGTAAATAAATTAATACCGTTCTTCATTTTATACCTCTAACATTCTTTTTGCTTCATCACTAACAGCATATTTTTTTTCTAACAACTGCATCTTTGATCTACTCAATAAAAGTTTCATATTAAATTCTTTTTGATCTAGATTAAGATTATAATAATTCATTAAATTATTTACAATTTTATTTTTATTATAATAATGGATTATATAATATTTTTTGATATTCGGATATTCCATTAGAAATTCTGTTTGAGTAATTTCAATATTTTCAATATCATTTAAACATTGTTTAGTGCCATGTTGTATATAGAATAGAATCGCATTATATAAATTATAAAAATACTGCTCTGCCTCTAGAATATATCCTAATCTAATTTCGGATAACGCGACAAAGATTTTTTTATCTTGTTCTGTTACCATTCTTTTATCAACAGCTTGTAATAAATCATCTAGAGTATATTGATCACGACTTTCATATAAATCGAATTTCATAATATGATCTCCATTATGGAAGATATACCTCTTCGTCTAAAAGTACATTTACAACTTTATTAATTCTACTAAAGTCGTTTGATAATCCTCTAACACTAAAACGAATTTTTGCTTTCTGCATCATTGTCACATAGCAAGAATATTGATAGAGAATTTTATAAATATCTTCACTTGTCATATTATTCAAAATATTTACAAGTGCTAAATTAATTCTATCGTTATTATGTAATTCATTAGGCTTCAAGTTATCGTAAACTGATGTCATTGTGTAATTCCATAGTAACGAAAAGCTATTTGAATAGAACCGACCGTATATCTCCACGATATTATTAATCGAAAAGTCAAATCCGGTCTTTATAATCAGATCATTTAATCGATCGACACATCTTTCAATATCGTTTGAGGAGAATACGGCCATCGTCATAAACTTTGCAGTAGTCGGATCTACAATATTTGTGAGAGGACGAATATATTCAAAATCTACTAACTCACATAACTTCAATAAGAGATCACAAACCTCGCTATTCTTCTCTTCTGCAGAAGATGCAGAATAGTAATCATAGGTGATTCGATTAATTGTAATCCGATATCTTGATTTGATCGTTGCCAATATCTTAGCACTATCAGTAGTCTGTGTTAAGACATAAACAAAATTTCTCAAGAACGTTGCATTTGTCCATAAAGCCTGAAATGTTTTTCGAGTAGAGACATTTGTAAAATTATCATAATTCAAATAGATCTGATAATTGTTTGTGATTAATATTTGAATCTTTGCATTACTATATGTACCATTCTCAATACACTTTAAAACAGTATCATAGTTATACTCGATCGTTGAAAAACGAACAGACGTTTTTACCTCTGGCTTCTCTTTATCAAGATTATCAAGAGATTTAAAAATACCCATAATATTTCCCTCCTTATTTTTAATAGAATTCCATCTTCTAAATTGTCCATCTCCGATATATAATTTCGGTTCAACCTTTTTACGATCTATTCTTTCTTTTCTATATTTATTGAAATGAAATTTTAGATCATTTATTCCGGTCTCTTTATCAGTAGTTGAATTAATAATAAAATCGTATAATAAATCATCATGATATAGATAGATAATATTATATAATTCTGGAATATCATTTGGAACGATTCTCTGATTGAGCCCAAGATACGAATACTTTGAATGTGTCAATATATCATTTCTAACCTTATGAAATATATCTTGTAAATCATAGACCGAAATATCTTTATAGTTATTTTGTGCGATACCAAGAGCAATCGAAAACGATGATCTAAAAATTGTTTCAGACCATCCATTCGTATCGTTTACTTTTCGATTTAAAACAAAAACCCATTTTATAAAGTGCTCATATAAAATCTCAATATTACTTTTTATACTTTTTGTAGAGACATTATATTTTTCGGCTATAAATTCTATTGCATCTTTGTCATCTGATAGATATCCATTTAAACTCATAATATATCCCCTGATTAATTATTTCAAATATTGCTTAATATAGTCATTAATAGTATATCTCTTTATCATATTCATTATATATTGATCATCTAATAATTTCTTTATGTCAAAAATTTGAAAATCAATATTTATTCGATTTCGATTTGCTCTATTAAATACATCTTCTGGATCATAATAATGATCGTAATAGTATTGCATATCGTCATAATATAATTTTAAAAATCTTTGTGCAATATTAATCTGATCAATATCTCCAAACGTTTGATCTTTACCATGGCAGATATACGTTATAATTGCGTCTATTGTATTTACCGGATATTGCATACATTCACAAAGATATCCACCACGCAATTGCTTTAGACAATCATAGATAATCGAATTTGTTTCTAATGGAATCTTTTTATCAAGTTCTCTTAAATATTCCGATGCCGTATATTGTGGCTGTGGTGTATATAGATTTTTAAATTCTTCGTCTGTCATAAATAAATCCTTATAAAAAATCATTCTGGAGAAACTATCTCCAGAATGATAATAAAATGAACAGAAACCAATATTTTTGGTTTCTGTTCATCATCGTTTAATTAAAGAGAATTAAAGAAGTCGTCGTTTGACGTTGTAGACTTCTTATGAGAAACCATATTAAACATTGAATCTTCCTCTTCAATGTCATAGGTTTTCATTTTATCAAAGAAGGTATCGTTATCCTTATCGACCTTCTTTGTTTCGGCTTTATACCGTTCATACACGGCAGTAATCTCATCGATTGGCATTTTCATACCAGATGAGATGAAAGCAATATACTGACCCTGTTTAGGATCATACTGCTCCTGCAAATAAATTTCATAAGGCTTCCCATAGCTATCAATTATAATCGGATAATTAAAATCGATAGCTGTTTCAGTTTCCGGCTTGATATTTAAAATCATGCCGAGCCTTAGCTGACCCGGATTGTTACTGCGTACGCTCTTAGAATTATAAATCATATTCTTGCATAGTACATTGAAGTCATCTTTATTGAGAAGATCTTTCTTTAATTGAATCTTCTCAATCGTCTTGTATCCAGTTGTAGATACAAGCTTATAGAGATCGGTAGAATCAATATTATGCTCACCGGGATTAAAATCCATCCCAAGCATAATACGAAGTCGTTTTACCAGCTCTACGTTAGCCAGTTTTTCGGCTTCCATTTTGTTATTATCTGATTCTTCGAGAAATGCCGAATTTCTAATTGTCATTACATCCGTCTCGAAATTAATTTCTTTAAAGAACTCGACTGTATTCTCGAGTCCTCTAACGTCATCTTCAAAACCAGTGAATGCGACGATATGAGTATTCTTACCTAATACCTTTCCAGCATAACTTGTAAGAATCGGAGTAGATCCAGAACCAGTTCCACCTTCTACCGATGTGATAAACATAATACTATCGGCATCATTCAATAGCTCCTTAAACTCATCACTATGAGTCTTGAGATAATTAATCGCAAGATTTCTTGCAACTTTTCTTTCCTTTCCAGCCCCGGCATTCTCGGGAGACATAATGATAACCTTACCATTAAAATCCTTTGGAATATCACGATCCGTACTGTTTACCAGTACAATATCATCCTCCTCACAAATTCCTGCCTTAGGTAGTTCCATAACCGCCTTATTACCTGCAGCACCAATACCTAAATACTTAAATTTCATTTTGTTTTCCTCCTTTTCAACTTTTGCGACATTTACTGGTTTATGAATAATTAATTGTGATTGTGTCATATTCATTACCCATTATTTATTGAACCGTTTGTTTCATTGTAATCTATAATAAAATCAGATACTTCTTGATTTAATTTATCAAGAGGTTTATCTGATGTAATATTTTTATTATAAGTCAAAGGTTGATGTACAGTAATCGTTTTATCTGTCTCAACCTCGCTCTGTTCATCAACAGCAGAATTAGGATTTGATATTGAAATCGAAATAGCGGGTAACTCAATCGGATTACCCGTAATTGCTCTATTCTGAATAAATATTATCCCACATAAAGCAATAATAATAAGGATCATAATAAAAGTCTTTATCTTATTAAAAATTTCACTTTTTCTATGCTTTCGCGCCAATTCATGGTACTTCTGAAAATAACGCTGTTTGCTGGAAATTAAAGATCTAATATATTCCATATTAGGATCTTCTTTCTCCTCGTCCTCTTCATCTAACCACCAACCCATTTCACTCAGGTCAGCATCCGTTAATGCTACAGTTGTTGTTACGTTACTCATCTTTTCTCCTCCTATATAGAGATTAAAAAATTGAGTGGCTGGATTTAAGATCCAGCCACCTGTTACCAAATTAATTACTGCTTGTTGGCATTTTCATCATCAGACTTTTTCTTCTGCTGCTGAAATGCCTTCTGATCCTCTTCTGAAAGAGGCTCACCAAATAACCCGAGATCTCCCTGTTCCATTAAAGAACGGATTGTATTAGGATCATTATTGTTCATAATATCATCTCCTTTCATATGCTACACATACTATCACTATTATAGTATATAATTTCAAATCTTTTTATTTTTATGTCAAAGTTGTAAGATATTAGAAAAATTGGTATTCTTATTTAGTTTTACAATACCAGCAGATTGATATGGGAATCCACCCATATTATCATTTACAATTGTATTGTAATCAATCAGATCCAATACCCAACCAGGTGTTTTGATATCTAGTGGAATAGAAATTGATTCAATACGATCATTATAAATCTTTTTCTTAACAACCTTTGTCTGTCCAGTTTTCTTATCTGTTGTCCGTTGATCTGTAGTAAGATCCAAAAGCTTCAATGCTTGTTCATATTGGAAAGGATATTTTTCTTTGATCTTTTCAATACTACCTCGATCGATAATAACCTTTGCAATGCTAACAGCATTTCTCTCTTCCAGATCGATTGCAGGCAAATCTTTATCTCGCATTGCATTCCATACCGTGGCACCTTTTATTCCCTGAATTCGCATTGGATCTTCATAAGAACTTAATGCTTTAATTGTAGCAGGCTTATAATACTTTCTATCCCCAGAACGAATTGAGTTAATGATTTTCTTTTCAAAAATTGCCAGATCTTTTACAATTTTCCATTGATCTATGGTTGGAGCCATGAAAATGTCTTCCAATAAGATTTTCTTCAATGCTTGTCTAGTAGATTTTGCCGTACCAGATTTGGTTAAGCACTCAATTCCTTTTACATCAAGTTGTTCATCTTCAGGAATTAATTTACCTTCCTGCATTGTCATTAAAGAGGCATAGTTTTTCTTTGCTGCTGTAATCAAGAGTCTTGTCATAACAAACTCTGTCTTCATATACATACTGCATTTTCTGGTATCTGCTCTGGAATGCTGATTCTCTGTCACCTTTAGCATATAGTCGTTCATTAACCGATCCAATACAAACGCCATAATATTGATAATACTATACTTGACATAATCTGATTTCAACCATACAATCGGATTTGTTAATTTCTTGATTTCTACAATCTGATCATTTGCAAAATCATAATCCTCTTCTGGCTCTTCAAAATACACTGGAGAAATTTGGCTTTTATCAATTACATCTCCAAATTCATCTTTATCGATAAAATAGATTGCATTTAAAGGATCTATCTTACTAATTCCTAACTCTTTTCCTTCAATCAATTTTAATACAAATCGATACCAAGGATCTAGTGTTAAGATACAAGAATCTGTATCTGATACTGCAATCACTTTCTTGATCATATTATCACAACGAATAATACGATCGATATACATATATCGATAATAGACAAACTCTTTCAATAGATCCGTAAAATAATTTAAATCATCAATAATCTCTTTCGGTGGTTTTAAAGATACAAAGTATGGAGTTTTTAACTTCTGAAGGATCTTTACAATCAAATCAGATACTTTTGTATTTAAACAAAATTCATAGAGATTGTTTTTATAATATACTCGATTCAAATCTTGTTGACTGAGATTATTAATCACTCTCCATATGATATCCAATTCATCATCATTTGGTATCCATCGGAAACCACATTCGAGAACAATCTTTGCAAAACATTCTTCTGCAGTAATATAATGATTTAAGATCTCTTCATCATGATATTTTCGATTTGGTTTTTCATTGGCAATATGATTGATAAACTCTAGTACTTCATCAACACTACCAAACAAAACATTATTTGCCAAGAATGCTTCAAATAATAATGATGCAGTACTGATATATGTTCTACCAGCAGAAGTAACAGAAGTCGCAACGTTTACATTATAAAGTAAACTGGTTGCTGCCCCCAGTGTACCATAGCATCCATTGGCATTGATCTTCTCCAATGACTGAGAAAGATTGTATTTTTCAAATTCTTCTGATCCTTTTGGATACTGAAACATTTGTGCTTTGTATTTTGATCTCTGTGCCAGAAATTCCTGAATAACAAAACTCATTGGATTTGGACAATCTGCATGTTTCTTGAACATGGTTCCAAAGGCATTTGTAATTGGTTGTCTGGAGTCAATATAATCACTCCATGCCAATAGTGTATTCCAGTAATTCTTCTTCGTATAAGAGTTACTTAATCTTGCTCTTGTATTACGAAATCTTTTATTGATACTATAATCTACAGCTTCATCAAGATCTTGAATAGATACATTTGGAAAATATAGCTGAAGGCATTCCAACATTGTTTTCTTATATCCAGATAATGTACTACTCTTTTCGATGTCCATATTTATACCTCACAGTATTATACTTAAAATGAATAAAACCGTAATGACGATAATGCTGATTCCTGTTATCCAGTATAGTATTCTGCTGTTGGTTTGAAAATTAATATTAAGTGTCAGGATAATACTGACCCATATTGTATAGATAAATTGCAATATATAACTTGTATCCGAAATAATCATTTAAAGTTTCCTCTATAAATATCGATTATTAAACGATCGGTAATAAACAATACACCAAAAATAATCAATTGTAAAAAGAACCATATTATTTCATGGTGATAAAGTACATAAATTGTTAATATAAATGATATTATATTTCGGATTAAAATGATAGTTGATAAAATTATAATTGAACCATTACAACGATAAACAATTACACCTGTTATCCAACACAAGACACATCCTATAATAAGATTATCTTCCATTTCGATTAAAAACCTCTTTTCCGTAATTATATCCGACGATACTACCAAGAATAAAGAGAGGCAAATACAATAAATTACTAAGTCCATATAAAAGCGATACAATTAAGAATCCAATACTGATCATTAAAATACTATTTAAAAATTTTTTCTTACTCTGAACTTCAGCAAGTTGTCGTAAGGCAAAAATAATGATACCAAATGCAAATGCAAGTATTAATTTAGCTGCCGTCATCTTATCTCCTTTCACGTACCGATGATCATTTCTTATATATAGTATATAATTGTAAAAATATTTATATTATTTCAATACATTAAAACATAAGATTAATAGGCCCAATCCTATAATTCCCTAATAATCCTAATCTATAAAACCTAATGTTTGAAGAATTTAAAGGAGGAAATTGTCATGTCTTTATATCGAGGATATAACCTTGACGAGAATGCCTTCGATGCACTGGATGAGGTATCTGAAGATGCCATGAATTCCTATGTAAATCTGTTGGCATATGATAATATCATTAACACTGATTCTAAGCAGATTCAGGAAATGTGTGATGGACCTCAGGGTGAGGCTCTTCTTGAGAAGGCTGTCCTGAACAAGGGCACCATGATGCGTCTGTCTAAGGCAGATGATGAGAAGAGACGTGTGAAGCTGATGGTTTACCAGCTTGCTAAGGAAGCAAACGATACGGATTGGAAAAAGATGGTCGTTTACAGAAGCAAGTGGAAAGCCTGCCGTTCTAAGCTCATGACCAAGTATGGTCGTAAGGCTACGACTCTGGCTCGTGCAGCTCAGAGAGAGTACATCAAGAGAGCAAAATCTTCTTCTTCTACACCTAGTGAAGAGAGAAAGTAATTTTTAGTAGGATTTTAAATATATCGATATAGTTAAAACTGAAGACTAATAAGGGAGCAGGATTAAATTCCTGCTCCTTATTATTTTATCCAGATACGGTAATGATGTAAGGAATTGCATCATTCGAAGCAGATACATAAGAATTCTGTAACGTTTCAATTACATTATCTCTCTTTTCTGCTTCATTTCGTAATGCATCTAGTTTTAAATCTATTTGCATATAAGCTGTCTCAAGACCATCTACGTATTGTAAGTTATTTACTAGAAATCTTGCAACATCGCATTGTGCTAATGCCTCAAACGTTTCCATCATAGTTGGAGATATCGTTTGAAGATTGGTATGCTGGACAAGCAGTTCTACAACAAAACTCTTTAAGTTTACATCAATATTACCAGCTCTTCCGATCCAGAGTTTATTTGGATAAGTAAACTCCACAAAGATCTGATTATTATACATACTAGAAATATCAGCTGCCTGCTGAAATTGCATAAACGAAGTTAAGGTATCTTCATAACCACCAAACTCGGGAACATAGTATCCATAGCCTGCAGTCTGACCAACAGAGATATTATCTGCAGAGGTATCTTGCCAGTTAATATCTTTAACACCAAGCAATTTATTTCCATTCAGGCATTCATCTTTGATGATATAATAAGTCTTATCCCCTTCTTTCTTTCTCCAGCATGTTTGATCATTTACAACAAAAGGAATCTTTCTGGGATAGTATCGAGAGAATGTTACCATGGTATCGTTCTCAATCACAGATACCCATTCTTTCTTACCAAGATTCTCCGGTAAATGTGGGGTAAGCATAAGAAGACCAAGTCTACGTTCTATCTTATCTACTAAGACTGAGATATCGTTTGTATTTACAGACATAGAGTGCCTCCTTAACTAAGAAGGGACGCAGTGTTCTGAAGCTCCTGTGTAATATAATTTTCAAGGTTGATTACAAGAACATCTCCGTCCTTGCAGAAGAGGGAAACCTTAGTAGCATCCTCATTCACAGCAATCTTATCGTAAGCAAATCCAAAACTATCATTAATATATTTCAGATTTGCAGATTCAGATTGAACATAACTGATGACATCTTGTGTATTATAAGGAATCAGTCTTGCTTCATCAGTCCAACCTTGTCCGTCACAACCTGTCATATTTGCAGATTCAGAAACAATTCGCTGGGTGTAAGCTCCCGGATGGCTGGGATAAATAACCTGGTCCCAAGTGATAATACTTAAATTATGAACTTCTGCTCCTCTTGGAGTCTGCACAAGAGTACCAAGAGCACGAAGAGACCAAGCAGGCTTACAACCATCTCTCAGATCACGATCAAAAGATTCACCAAACTGATTATTGGTTCCTCTAAACCTTCCCCAAACGTTTTCCCCTTCTGTCCAAAGACGAAGGAATTGAGCACAAGTACGAGAATCATCAATAACCTGCTGTCTGGTAAGTTGTGTAGAAAGCGGATGACCAAGTTCTGCACGAAGATAACCAGCCTCAAGAAGTTCAAGTGTTCTCGGAGCTCTTAATTGAGGAAACAACTCTTCCTTTGGATAAATACGTCCATTACGGTTTCTCTCATCAGCTGTTTGAAGAATTCCCTCTGCTACAACTTTTCCATTATCCTCACGAACGATATTTGTATCTTCGAATCCGGTAATTGCGGATTCGTTAATTATATAACCAATCTTTTTAAACTTAGGATTCATGGTTAAATATCACTCCTTTCAAAAAGAATATCGCATTATATTGATGTTCCGCTTATATTATATACCCAAAACATCTTATTAATTAAGGCTCAATAAAATTAAGGAGGCTGAAAATCATATGAAATTGAATAGACGATATACTTATCATGACGTATATGCTAGAAAAGCCAGTAGAAATGATAAGTCTTCTTCAATGGAACGAGATTTGGTTCGTGAAAGCCAGATCTATAAATCCGATAAAAATAATACTTATGGACGAGAAAATGAAGCAATCAAGATTCTCACCATGATCGGAGAATCTGGTTATCTGTCTAGAAAGTATTATGGTATAGCAAAGAATATTCTCAATGAATATCATGAGAATATGACGGTAAGAAATATCTTCACAGAAGAGGTTCTTCCAAAATCAATAGATACTGATCAGACAGATCTCTTTTCTATAGAAGATCTGGACCAGAAAGCAGTACAAGATCAGATTGCAAAGAATATGGCAATTGATCGGTTACTTGATAATCATGATGCATTAAATAAAGATGGAAAGCTTGACGACTTTATCAAGAATACAATTGATTGCAGACTCTGTGTTGATAAGTGCTGTGAAACAGTAAATAAGTTTACCAAAATTCCAATTCATGGAAAGGTTACGATTGCTCTGGAAGAAGCATTATATCAATTAGACGTAAATGGAAAGCAATATGATCCAGCAAAGGTAATGCAGGAAGTTTGGAATTATTTCAGTACTGGTAATATTACTGCTAAGGATAAGAAGAATATTATATTTGGAATTAACCATAATATCTTTACAGAAGATTGTACTGATGTAACTTGTGAGCCTTATGATCCGATTATGGATTTCCAGAGTTCTGATAATAAAGATTCAGAATTGGTTGACAAGACATTAAATGATGTCTTAAATTCTTATCCATATCAGTTAGCAAACTTGATGGGTCGTTTCTTTGCTTTAATTGAATATCAAATTTTAGCAGCATGTAATTTTACTCTTGCTACTTATATGATTGCTCTTGTTCCATCAATTGCTGATAAGCTCAGTAGTTCTGCTTTTATCACAAATCCTGGATATCGAGAAAGAGTACTTCAGATCAAAGATCAAATTGCAATTGAGATTGCAAGGCTTACTTCTGATTTAAAGAATCTTGTCGATGAAACTGATACAAAGATTCAAAATCTTCTCGCTCAGTATATCAATAAACTTTCTGATTTGGACAATGAGTTAGATGAAGTTCTTGACAATATGTATCCGAAAGAGGATGCAGAAGCCATGGAAGATTATGATACCGACAATGAAGAAGTTATGAGTATGGAGAGATTTGATTTCTCTTATCGTCGTCCATTTGTAGATCTTGTTGAGAGAGCTGATAAGTTTGTAGAGGAGTATTGCAGAAATGATCTCAAGAAAGCAGAGACAAAGAATTTCTCAGAAGCTTCTACACTTGATATGATTGATTATAATCATAATATTGATTATCTCTTTGCAGAATATTATCTGATTTCTAAACCGGATCATACTAAATTAAATAATATTTGTAAGTCTTTTAATAGTACTCTTGATCAGCATCAGAATCGCTGCTATTATACAGTAGATGAGAATACGGTAGATTTCCATCTGAAGTCTAATATTAAACTCAATCTTACAGAAGCACAATCTTCTGACCTTGCAAATCATATTATTCAAGAAGATGCAAATAAGATTGATTTAATTCTGAATTTAGCAGAGCAGGCTTTTATTCCATTTACACAGGAAGATATTACAGATACCTTTAAAGAGTCCGATACTCATCAGTACTTTAAATCTTTTATTGAACTCTGCGAATATGCTAATATTGATAAGTCTGATCTTGATCCAATCTATGAAGCGACCTTTAGAGGTAACAAGACAACAGATGCTTATTTCAATGAGTCCTTTACTGCTATGATGAATTACCAGGTAAAGAATGCTCCTTATGAAATTCAAATGGAAGCAGCCAATGTCATTAGTAGTATCATAGAAGCAAATGACGCAAAGGCACTATCAGAAAAGATTAAAAATGGTGCAAATAAAATCGCACATCCGGAAAAGAAAGAGGGAGGAAATAAGAACGTTGCTGGTAATCCCGATTCTCATCCGGTAAAGAATGCGCTGGTTAATCTGAATCTTACCTTAAGAGGATTTGGAGAAAAGATTAAAGACTTGTCTGCTAAAGAGCAGAATATGGCAAAACGTAATGATGCTCAATTTAGACATTTTGCTAAAACTGCACAAGATACAATTATTGGAGATCGTAAAGAAGCCATTATTAAGGGACAATTAATTCCTTCTTTCTCAAAGTGCATTAAATATGCGGTAGCTGGTGGTATTATTACATTCATTAATCCAATCGCTGGTATTATTAGTGTATTTGGTGCAATTGCCGTTTCAAAGCATATTGATAAAAAGGTTAAACTTGATATGCTGGATGAAATTGAAGTTGAGCTGGAGATGATTGATAAAGAAATTGCCAATGCAGATAACAGAGGACAATTAAAGAAAGAGAGAGCTCTGTTAAAAACGAAGAAGCAATTACAGAGAACATATCAGCGTATTAAGATTAATGCTAAACTTGGAAAGAATGTCATTCCTTCTGGATTCGCTACTCCTAAATTAGATGATTGAGGAGGATATTTATGAGAAGAAGATGGATATGGGAAGCTGATGGAGATAACGCAAATGGTGGTGGCAATAATGCCGCCACTAATAATGCAAATGGAAATGCTGTAGACACTTCCGATGTCGGTGGAGATGCAAATACAGCGGATACCAATGCTGGTAATGATGCTGATCAAGATCAGAATAATACCGATACAAATAATCAAGATAATACAGATCCAAATGAACAAGAACCATCCGATAATGATTTTAATATCGATACCGGAGATGATGATGGAACAGGTGATGATACTGGTGGAGATGATCTTGGTGGTGGAGGAGATACTACTAATACGGAGGATAATACACCAACACCAGAAGAAGATAATCAGAATGATGAGTCTGTAGAATCTGATATTAAGACAAAAGAAAAAGCAATCTATGCTTCTTTATCTCCTGCGGAACAAAGAGTAAAGAATCGTCAATTAAAGAGACAGTTTAAAGATCTCTATAACAATTGCTCAAATATTATTGAAAAAATTAATGATGTTGGTAGTGATATTGATGATATCGGTCCAGAATTAAAACGATCTATTACAATTCTCTATCAAGTAAAAGAAAATATTTATGATTATTTGATGGATCTTTATGACTCAAAATCTTATTTTGAGAATGAGGTAACCTATAAGAGCTATCTTCAAATCTTAAATGGAATAAGAAAGATTTTGGATGATATAGATAAACATTATAATCTAGACGAAGAAGACAAAACAAAAAGATAAAGAATGATACTAATATTTTGGTAGTGATTGAATATTATGCGAATATTTTTATACCAGCATATTGGTAAGGAAATAACATAAGAGTAATAGTTTAGATTGATATGCTAAAAGGCGTATCTATATTAAATTATTATCCCATAATACAATCTAAGATACAATGCCAAAATATGATTAATTACAAAAATGTAAAGTTATATATATTAAGGAGGAAACAACCATGTTAGTTGGTGAAAGAAAGTCCAGCTATGCTAACGCAGGGAATTCCTATCGTAAAGATCCCAATTTTGCGTATGCAAAGGCTTTTACCGAGACGGCTAAGGCGATCCTGAATGAGGATCAGCTTGATATTTTCGAGGAGCCGCAGAAGGTTCTGCGTAGAGGCGCTTCTAAGGAGTCTATGAGACGTTTCTTCGTGGAGAATATGTTTGATCCTAATAATAAGCTGTATGATAGCGAGGACCTTGAAGGTCTCAAGGAAGAGGCTAATGTACAGTTTGAGAACGATGTCCAGGCTATGAACGAGCACGCTGCACCGGCAGATTATTCTCCGATGATTGGTATGGCTCTTCCGATTCATAAGCTGATTCTGATGAACAACGTCTTTGATAAGGGCGGTATCCAGAAGGTGACTGCACAGTCCCCGAAGTTCCCGATTTCCCTTGAGAGACGTATCCTTGTTAAGCCCGATGGAACTGAAATCGATATGTTCCTGGAGCAGAACAAGATGACTGAGGCGATTGATTCTACCAACCCGCTGAAGACCATTGAGCTTGATCTGCCTGTTACCGAGGATCAGGATATTGTTACTACTTACTTTGGTGGTACTGCTCTTGATAACCTTGATATCAATGCTAAGATTGTCGGCGTTCAGGTTTCTGGTGTTCAGATCGATGAGGGTGATTCTCTTCCTGATGCTGATGGTTATGTTGGTGGCCGTCCGGGACTTACTCCTACTGCTACTGAGAAGACCACTGTTGATGGTTGGTTCAGAACCGATATTCGGTTTACTCCTAACTATGGTGGACCTCAGCATTTTGATCGTGCAGTGACGAAGCCCCTTACCATTACTTATAAGGATGCTACGGATGGTGGCAAGATTGTCTCTAAGGAGGCCATCGTTGCTGGTACCATGAATAAGAACCTCTTCAACATCGTTGATATGAAGGGTGTTATCAAGAAGGTTCGTCTTCAGGCTAAGCTTGATTCTTCTTCTGCTATGCTTGAGACCTGCCACACCATGTGGAAGATTGATACGGATCTGGTCGAGATTCCGTCCGCTCCGCCTATCAATACTACGATCTCCCCGAACGAGGTTAAGGATATCGCTGCTCTGTATAATGTCAACCAGCTCACCAAGCATCTGTCCATGTTTAAGACCGTGATGGCAAACTATAAGGATGATAAGATTCATGAGTTCCTTGATGATTCTTATAAGAGGCTGGATGAGAGAAACGGCTTCTATGATACTTTTGATTTCGAGCCGCCGGCAGAGTACGCACTGAGCGCACTTGAGTACAGAACCAAGATGTTCATGGATTTCTTCGACAACTTTGCAAGCCGTATGCTGCAGGTTCTGAATGATCCGAACATGACCTTTACTGTATTCGGTGATCCGCTTATCGTTCGTAAGATTACCCCGAAGGAGTATTCTTACACTGCTCCTGCTCAGATTGGACCTGTCACTCTGGATTATACACAGACCATTGTCAATATGAGTGATCGTCGTGTGTATAACTTTATCGGATCTGATAAGCTTCGTAATACCAACGAGCTGATCATTCTGATCAATCCTCAGAACTCTGATCGTGTTATCTATCGTATTTACGATTATCAGCTGTATGTCTCCAACGAGATCCGTAACATCTCTAACCCTGCACTTCCTGCAATCCACGCTTTCGAGCGTTGGCTGCCTATGGAGTACCAGCCGGTTCAGGGACGTGTCAAGATCGAGAATCCTTTTGCTACTCGTGTTGGTGGCTGATCGATCCGTATATAAAACTAACTTTGAAAGGAGGTGTAGAGAAATCTACACCTCCGTTTTTACGTATTAGAAGAACTTTTATATAATTATGCATAAAGATAGGAGGTTGTCTCTATGTCTGATTATATTGATATCACAGAAATTTATTTAGACTTAAAAGAACTCGCTTGTATTGAATCCAATTATGATCGTATTCCTTCTTTAATGCAAGAGGGAATGAATATGGATATTACAAAGGCCGTATTGGAATATAAAAAGAAGTATAAAGAAGAAAATAAAGAATATAAAGAAGCATTAAAGCAAAAGAAATACAATGAGGCTACTAGACATGCAAACAATATGAAACAGATTGCTGTTAATATGAAGAGATCAATTAATAAGATCGATACGCTTAATAGTTTTGAATCTGTTATTGGAACCTGTCTTAGCGTTGTATTATCTTGTTTAGAATTTATTGTACCATCCCTTTTACTTGCTTCTAAATTTGCAATTAAAAAGATACCTGTTGCTGGTGGTATTATTGTAGCTGGTATTAATGCTGGGCAGAAGTATGCTGGTGTAGAAGATGAAACAAAACAAATCGTAGATCAAACAAAAGAAACAATAACTGATATTAAAAGCTATCAGAAAAAATCGGAAGTCTCATTTGATCATGTAAATGGCTATAAGGTTAAGATGGTAAATTATTGTACACAACTAGAAAGAAATGCTGACTATTTGGTAAAGATGGTCAAAGTAAATAAAATATTGGATTCATAGAAGATAGTGTTCAAAAACACTTTAATAATTGTAAAGATTAATACTGAAGCCATATGATATGATGAAAGGAGCGATCATATGAGAACGTCCATCTATAAAGATTATCCGGTTGGGTATTCAGATCCTAACCGAGTTCTCGATTACGGTGAATTATTTATTGAATTACCTGAAAAGGATTCTGATAATATTCGAATTAAGTACGGTGATGGTAAGACAAAATATAAAGACTTACCTTATCGACTTGGTGATACCTCTACTGATGAATTGTATTTTACAGAATCTGACGAGACGACAATCAATAATGCCCTCTCTAAGGTAGTAAATGGTACCGATGTCAGAACTGCAATCTCGAATTTAAAGAAAGCAATTCAACTTACCGCGGTATCTTCTGGTGTTATTCCAGATATCTCAAAAGAAAAAGTTAGTATCAATACTGATCATAAATATAATAATTTATCAGAAGTATTACAGGCACTTACAAAGACAGAACCTCTTGAAGTTACTTTAGGAAATCTGACACAAGCAATTCAGCTTACAATACAAAATACCGGTACTGGTATTGATGTATCTACTTCTAAGATAATAATTACACCAGATACTTCTGCAACCGTAGAAGAAGCATTAGAGAAAGTTCATTCCAATGAAAAACTTGGTGTTATTATTGGAGCTTTAAAAAATGCTGTATCTTTAATTGAGTCAAGTGGCGTTTCAAAAGCTGTTGTAAATTATCAAGAGTCTTCTGCTACAACAGTTTCGGAAGCACTAGAGCAGGCTAGTAATGGTAATAGCTTAAACGAGATCGTTGCTGGATTAAAGAAAGCAATTAAATTAATTCAAGTTGGTGGTGCAGAAGCATTAGATGTTACCAATTCTGAAGTTCATCCAGAAGAAAATACTGCAGCTTCTAAAGAAGAAGCGTTGGACGATGCAGATAAAGCAAATAAGCTTGGTGATGTAGTTGCTGCTATTAAGCGAGCGGTTGTATTATCCGATACTATTTCTGATTATGGTGAAGAGACTGCACAAGCATTGGCAGCTCGGAGAAGATTAAGTGCTGGACTAAATCAGATTACTAATAATCTGATGGCAAAAGTTACTTCAACAACTGTTACCGTACAACCTGCATCCGACAATGCAATTGATGAAAAGGTAGATATTAATTCGAAACAGGTTTTCTTTAATGACTCTACTGCAAAGACACAAGAAGCTGCATTAAATGAAGCAAAATCTGGTGAGTCTCTTGCTTCTATTGTAGCAGGATTAAAGAAAGCAATTGAGTTAATGAATACTCGGATCAATATATCTAATCTTTCTGTAGATTATATTGATGATGAGTCTACCAGTGTAGAGTCTGTTGCTCAGAATGCTAGAAGTGGTCAGCAATTAAAAGACATTGTTGCTTCTTTGAAGAATGCAGTATTGATTCTGAATGATAAAGTAAAAGATCAGAAGAAGATCTCTTTTATAGAAGATTCTAACGAGAAGACTGCTACTGCTTATGCAAATAAGATTGTACCTGGATCTGATATTTCTGATATTGTTGTCAATCTGAAGAAAGCAATTCTTCTCCTTGACAGCAAGTCAGTACAAATACCAGATTTTAATCAATATCCCCTTCAAATGCATAATTTGAAGTTTACCT
>Ga0256404_1002555_pt1 | contig 39924 bp, 36 predicted proteins | sample RumenRJG_01DNA_FD_185990 | JGI IMG/M metagenome (GOLD analysis project Ga0256404, IMG submission 185990) | Bovine rumen microbial communities from Lethbridge, Alberta, Canada - RJG_01 | ecosystem: Host-associated > Mammals > Digestive system > Stomach > Rumen | place: Canada: Alberta | collected...
TGTCATCATGACCATTCTGAGATTCTGTGCAGTCAGATAGATGGCAGTAAAAATGGCCGCAAGGTATGCCGCAACCTTCTTAGAGCAAGTCTTATTCATAAGCAACCAGCACATGACAGGCAGCAGATGAAGGATCATTCTCAGCAGCTGAATGGCAAGGTTCTCAAGCGAAAAAACGCTGACCGCAGCATTGAGAGGTGTCATGTATATTCCAAGCAACACAAGAAGAGGCAGGAAGCCGATCACCTTTCTTACAGGATCGTCTCCGATGTCTCTTCGTTCATTCTTCCTGCTGAAGAACCAGAGAAGTATCGCAATCTCTGCAATGCAGGAAAGTATATCTATAACAGAACCGGTAATGATGTCTGGCATCATCAGAAAGTATCTCCATAATAAGAGGATAACGCACTCATGAAGGCCTTGCGTCGCCTCTGGCTGATAGGAACTATATTGCCGTCCTTGAGCAGGATCTCACTCTGCCTTATCTCCTGTATAGCCTCTGCAGCCACCAGATAGCTCGCATGGCACCTGAAGAAACCATATCCGCTCAGCTGTTCTTCAAGCTCACGGATCGGGCATCTGTACTCTCTGACCTCGCCGTCAACGCACAGGCTCACATAGTGTCCCCTTACCTCGCAGTAGCTGATGCGTGACACAGGGATCCTAAAGGATTTGCCGGAAGATCTGATATTAAGATAATGGTCTTTCTCTCTGGATCGTTCTATATTCTTAATTGCGTCCCCCAGCTCGTGTGAGAATTCTTCATAGCTGACCGGCTTACGGATAAAGCCAAAGGCTCTGACCTTGTACCCTTCAATAGCCCGCTGATACATCGTTGTAATGAAAATGATACATACCTCCGTATCAAATTCTCTTATCGCTTTAGCAGCCTCCATGCCATCCATTCCCGGCATATAGATATCCAGTAATACAAGATCAAGTCCTGACGGATAGCTCGTCAGCAGAGTTTCCGCATCAGAGAACTCCAGCACCTCTATGTCAGTGCCGGTCTCTGTTTTGTATTTCCCAAGAGCTTTGACTATGGATTCCCTTACAGGTCTCTCGTCATCGCAAACAGCAATACGGATCATACAGTTAACTCCTTGTAAAAAAAAACAAGCTCCCCTTGAATTGTAATTTTTCACGGTAAGCAAAACAACCCTTATGTCCTAAGTGCAGTTATCCTGCCCTAAGCGCTATTCAGCTGTCATATGCTATAATTGCATCAGCAAATTACCTACAGAGGTGGCAATCATGTATTACGACTGCATCATTATCGGCGGCGGCGCTTCGGCTCTCATGCTGGCGGCCCGTCTCGATGTCAGGAATATGCCCGGCGGCGGGCTCATTATCGAGAAGACCGGCAGGTGCGGCACTAAGCTTCTCATGAGCGGAGGCGGCAGATGCAACATAACACACGGCGGGTCCATCAAGGACTTTGTCAGCTGTTACGGCAATTCCGGTCCGCGCCTGAGAAAGTGCCTGTACAGGCACAGCAACATGGATCTTGCTTCCTGGCTCGAGGAGAACGGCATAAGCCTTGCCGATGAGAAAGGCAATCCGGTTTACGCCTGGGATCTTGAGGATGCCGGGAGAGTATTTCCGTCTTCTCACAAGGCATCAGATGTTCTCGATCTCCTTCTTGAAAAATCGGGATCAAACGGATGGGAGATCCGGACAGATACGGAGATCTACGGCCTCTGCCGGTGTGATGACGGCTGGGTTGTCAAGGTCTCCCCTTCCGCAGAGATCACATCCAGAAATGTCATCGTCGCATCCGGCGGTATCACATTCCCGGAGACGGGCTCGGACGGTTCAGTTTTCGGAATACTTGAGGATCTCGGAGTCAGCATCATACATCCAAGATCTGCCCTTGCACCAGTTTATCCGGAAGGCTATCCATACGGGGAACTGAGCGGAATAACTCTTGAAGATGTGACCGTTACAGTGTTCGCTCCTTCGGAAACAGGAGACCACGGAAAGATGTCAGCCCGTATGACCGGCGACCTTCTGTTTACACACCGCGGATTCTCGGGACCGGTCATCCTGAACATCTCGAGACACGCTGAGCCCGGCGGCACCCTGTCCATCAGCTACGGGAGGGCCATGGAAGGCCTGCCGAAACGGATGCAGAAAGTCCTCGAATCACGCTCCAGAGGTCCTTCAGGTGACGTGCGCACTTCCGTGCTCGCAGGCCTCCTCATTTCAGATGATTTCATCATCTCATCCGTTGACGGGAACGGCATGGTCACAGCCGGCGGCATCTCTCTCGATGAGATCGATACAGCCACCATGCAGCTTAAGAGGTTTCCGGGGCTTTATGCCATAGGTGAAGCCATCGATGCAGACGGCATCACAGGAGGTTACAATCTCCAGATGTGCTGGTCTACTGCATCCGCCGCAGCCGGTGCTCTGATCTGAACACAGAAAAAAACTGTACAGGCCTGAAGGCATGTACAGTTTTTTGATTGTCTGAGTATTCCGGTACGGCTGCGGGAGCTATTCCCCTTCTGTCGTTTCAGGGTCATCCTTCAGGAGCCCGATATCCTCGATGCCCTTGCTGAAGTCCTCCTGAGTCTTGAAGAAGTGCACCTTTCCGTTTTCATCCGCGAAGAAGAACAGGTCGTCGGACTTCTCGTAGTTCAGCACTGCATCCATCGCATCTCCAATTACCGTGGAGATAGGCCCAGGAGGCAGTCCCGCGAACTTACGGGTGTTGTACGGGTTGTCGCTGTCGAGCTGGCTCTGCTTGAGCTCGACTCTGTCGATGTCGAATATGTAGCCTACGGTAACATCGCTTCCGAGCGACATGCCCTGGTCGAGTCTGTTCATGAATACGCCGGCAACCGCAGCCTGGTCTCCCGCAGTTGCTTCCTTGGTGACTATGGAAGTAAGCGTCAGGAACTCATGTACAGAGAATCCGGATGCCTCGATCTGGTCCTTTCTCGCCGTGAGTTCGGTATCCATTCTGTCAAGGCACATCTCTGTGAAGCCCTCGATAGTGTCACTTCCGGATGTTACATAATATGTGTCCGCATAGAGATATCCTTCAAGAGGGTTCATCACGTCCTTATCCAGAATGTCGTCTGTCAGGAACCAGTACTTTTCAATCAGCTGATTGAGGTATTCCTTGTCATTCCACTTTGCGAGTATCTCATCCGACGAGTACGGAAGCTGTTCGGAAATTGCCGCAGCGACCTGAGTCAGTCTGGCACCGTCCTTGACCTCTACCGATTCCTTGGACAGGTAGTCAAAGTTTCCTTCATTTATGACCTTCATGATCTGCTGGAATGACATTCCCTTGTTGAAAATGTATGTGTTGGCCTGCAGGCTGTTGTAACCGCCGATCTTGGCATTGATCTTGGCACAGGTCTTGTTCCTTACCAGTCCGGCCTCGTCCAGTATCTCCACTATCATGGATGCTCCGGATCCGTTAGGAATGTCTACCACGACCTCCTCTTCACTGCCCGGCTCTACCGCCCTCAGTCCCATCGTGTACCATCCGCCGGCACCGACAAGAACGGCAAGAATAATGATGATTGCCAGCAGTACGGGGCCGCAGCCTTTCTTCTTCTTTCTTACAGGTGCCTGACCCATGGATTCACCTCCGTCGTTCCTCTTCAGGTTTTCCCTTCTGTTGAGTTTAATTTAATTAGAATGTCGGCAAATTAGAACAATTATTGCCTCAATTATCAGCATTTCTGTGGTATAATCTTCGTCAGTATGCTGACCTCATGTCAGTATGCCATATATATGGGGTTATTGGCAAGCAAAACCACAGTATATGCCAGTATTACAAGCATTAACATTATAAAGGAAGAACAGCAAAATGACAAAGGATTCCGGTAATTCATCATTCAAGGCATTTCTTGAACGCAAGAACATCGAGATCAGTGCAAAGCGCTACGGAATAGATGCCCTTTCGGCAATGGCCCAGGGTCTGTTCTGCTCGCTGCTGATCGGAACCATCATCAACACACTCGGAACTCAGTTCCACATCGGCTTTCTGACCGACCCTGTCTGCAACGTCAGCGGAGTTGACTACACGGTCGGCGGCCTGTGCATGGCCATGACAGGCCCTGCAATGGCGATAGCAATAGGCTACGCTCTCAAGTGTCCGCCTCTGGTTCTCTTCTCACTTGCTACAGTAGGATTTGCAGCCAACGGGCTCGGAGGCGCAGGCGGTCCTCTTGCTGTTCTGTTCATAGCGATCATCGCAGCTGAAATAGGCAAAGCAGTTCAGGGCGAAACCAAGATAGACATCCTTGTCACCCCTCTCGTAACCATCGGAGTGGGCGTAGGCCTTTCGGCATGGTGGGCTCCGGCTCTCGGCGCCGCAGCAATGAAGGTCGGAACACTGATCATGTGGGCTACCGAGCTCAGACCTTTCATGATGGGTATCCTGGTATCCGTCATCGTAGGAGTAGCTCTTACCCTTCCTATCTCATCCGCAGCCATCTGCGCAGCACTCGGTCTTACCGGACTCGCAGGCGGCGCCGCAGTAGCGGGCTGCTGTGCTCAGATGATAGGATTCGCAGTCATGTCATTCCCTGAGAACAAATGGGGCGGCCTCGTTTCGCAGGGCATCGGTACATCGATGCTCCAGATGGGCAACATCGTCAAGAACCCGAGGATATGGATCGGACCGACTCTTGCATCCGCAATAACCGGTCCTATTGCTACATGCATATTCCACCTCGAGATGAACGGAGCTCCTGTATCGAGCGGCATGGGAACATGCGGATTCGTCGGACAGATAGGTGTTTATTCAGGATGGGTAGCTGATGTCGCTGCAGGCACCAAGGCCGCGATCACCGGCATGGACTGGCTGGGACTTATCCTCATCTGCTTCGTGCTTCCTGCAATACTTGCACCGCTGATCAACATGGGCTGCCGCAAGCTCGGATGGGTCAAAGACGGAGACCTCACACTGTAATCCGTCATCAGTATCAGAAGAAACAAAAGGGCTGAAATCAATCGTCCTCCGCTCGAGTCCTCGGAATCGTAATCTTTACTGATTCCTGCGGGTTCTCGCTCCGGACGTTTGATTCCAGCCCTTTTCTATTATCTTATGCGATCAGATACCGCTGTCCGTACAGTGCTCGCTGTGAAGCTGCCGGTCCAGAAAGTGTTCGCTGTGCAGTTGCCGCTTCAGAAAGTGTTCGCTTCGGATCACTTCCCGGCGTCTTAGGCCGTTTTACTTCTGCACCATCACGCTTTCAGGGAAGAGCGGCAGGAATATGTATCCCTGCTTGTCGAGGTATTTGATGATCGACGGCATCGCCTCAAGTGACGGCTTGCTCCACTCATGGAACAGGATGACCATGATCTTCTGGTCCTTGGCAGCATCCTTGATATTATTCTTGATCAGGTCAGTGCTGACCCTGTCAGACCCCCAGCTGTCGCCTGAGTCAACGGTCCAGTCTATCCATCCAAGGCCTTCTTTTTTCAGAGCCTCCTTGATCGCTTCCGCATTGTCACCTGCTTCGCTGGATCCGCCCGGGAACCTTACGATCTTAGGCGTGTACGTTCCGCCTGTCGCCTCCTCAGTGAATTTCTGCTGATTATTCACAGCTTTCATGAATGCCTTGGCGCTTGTGTATATACCGCCCTGTCCGTAGTCATGCGAGTATGTATGGTTGCCGATGGTATGGCCGGACTTGAGGTACTCAGGATACATCGACTTCGCCGAAAGGTCCGCCTGGTCAGGCAGCTTGTCACCGTTTGCCGTGGTCAGGAAGAATGTGGCCTTGACGCCGTACTGATCGAACAGTTTCAGGAAATCCTTGCCCTTATTGTAAGGTCCGTCATCAAGAGTTATATAGCATATCTTCTTATTGCTCTTTCCGGCCTGTATATCCTTCTCCGTCTGAGCAGCCAGTTTGAACACCTCGGCGGTCAGCTCCTCAGTCTCAGTCTTCATGCCCTGCATCTCTTCGAGCTTCTGAGTCAGGTCAGCGTTCTTCTGCTCCGCCGCTTCATATCCGGCATCCGCCGCCTTATACTCAGACCTCGCAGCCGTGTATGCCTTGAATACCCTGCCGTATTTCGGCACGACGAATACAGCTGCGACAAGCGTGATGCATATAAGCGCAGCCAGCACCTTGAGCATCGTGTCACTTATTCTTATTCCGCGAGTTTGTCTTTTATCCTCTGCCATGAATCTCTGTTAGCCTTTACCTCATCATAGTCACCGATCTCATCGATCGATTCCTGAAGCGCCGTGTTGTCCGCCTGCAGTGTCGCAGTCTTGCTGCGAAGCTTCGCCGTGCTTCCCGGCAGCGTGGCCGTTCTGGCTTTCATGACTGCAAAACTTATCTCAAATGCAAGCAAAACAACAAATACTGCGAGCAGCACCACGAGCCGTCTGAACTTTTTGCCGTCCTTAACGTTGATGCTCACAGATCTCTTTTTGCGCGGCTTTTTCTTCTGCACCTCTTCCTCAGGCGCTGCCTTTTCCTCTTCAGGCATGTCAATATTGCTGTAGACTCTGGTCTGAGTCATATTCTCCATTGCAGCCTCTCTCGCAGCTCTGCTCTCGGCAATAGCCCTGCGGTCGATCTCGGCAGACGCCTCTGCATGACTGATTTCCTCGTCAGTAATAAAACCCCTGTACGGGCGCTTTTCCCTCTCGACCAGTCTGGTAGTGGCCATTCTGGTGCTGCGTACATCAGTATCTGCAAATGTCGCACGTGTCACCGGTCTGTCAGCGCCGTCAGGCCTGACCTCGTCCTTGTCTCCGATCCAGGTGTGCCTTGTGACTCTAGAAACAGTACCGTTAGCCTCCGTATTCAGTTCTGTCTGCTTCAGGTCTTTATCCTGTCTGTTTTCTTCCATTCCGGTATATGTGAAAACTCCTTCTGAGCTGTATCCGTAATGATCCCTGCCTTATCTCCTTATACGGCAAGAAGCCTGCAGGCACTATATGTGCCCCTCAGGCTTCTTTAATCATACCACATATGACGTTAGATAGCTCTACCCAAACATCAAGAATTGTATTAATTTTTTCTACTATCCGATTACCGTACACTTCTCTCCGGTGTAGCTCAGAGTCAGGGATATCTCACGCTCGCCGTCAAGAAGCCTTTTCAGGAACACCCGGTCCCCCTCCCACATCGGGAGGTCCATGATCTCAGCTGCATCTATCCATTTCAGCTCACCTTCATCACAGTCAGGCAGCGGGCAGACGCCTCCGGCACGGTATTGTTCCGCTGCAGCATGGTCCTCCGGCGCAAAGTCGTCCGAATAGTACAGATACATATCCTCATCCTCGTACATGTCCGCACGGAATTGTATGATACCGCAGAAATGTGCCGATCCCAGCCTGAGACCCGTCTCCTCCATGACTTCGCGCGCATTGCACTCATCCGGAGTCTCACCCGGCTCTATCTTACCGCCTATGCCGAGCCATTTCCCCTCATTGGGATCCTCAGGCTTGCGGTTTCTGTACAGCATCAGCCATTTTCCTCTGTCCTCTATGTAGCAAAGCGTTGTTCTCTTCATCTCAGTTTCCCCTCACTGTCTCCCTGAAAGCCGACAGCATCTTCTGCACTGACGCCCTGATCTCACCGGCAGGTATCTGATTGTAATAGAATATCAGGTATATCATCCCGTCACGTGAGAGCTGCGGGATGCTCCTCACCTTGATCCCGAGTCCGGCAGCATCGTCTGTAAGCCTTGCGGAAGTTTCCTTCTCATCACCGCCGCCTCCGGCATCGATCCTGAGTATGATGTTTATTCCCGACCGGGTGTTTTCCGCGGAGGCAAAACCATCCTTTCCGCCGTATTCCCCGATCGCGTCCATAGCCTCACGCAGTTTGTGTGAGTACAGGTTCCGTATCTTCCGGAGATTGGCCCCGTAGAAGCCCCTCTGCATGAACAGCGCCAGAGTGAGCTGCTCCGTCTTCGAGCAGGTCTGGTCATAGTCCATCTTCATCGTTTCGTATATGGATATCATGTCACGCGGCAGCACCATATAGCTGATCCTGACTGCAGGGAAGAGCGTTGATGTGAAGGAGCCTATGTATATGACCCTCTTTCCTCCGTCAAGCCCCTGCAGAGCCGGCACAGGCATCCCGAAGTACCTCAGCTCGCTGTCGTAGTCGTCTTCGATAATGATGCTGTCATTGTCGTCCGCCCACTCAAGGAGTCTGTGTCTCCTCCCTATAGGCATCAGAGCGCCTGTCGGGAACTGGTTCTGCGGGCTGACATATACCGCCGACCGTATATTTGCCGGCAGCTTTTCTATCTCTATTCCGTCGCTTCTGACCGGTATGCTGCTGATCGCAAATCCTCTGTCGCCGAATATCCTGCTGGCCGGCTCGTATCCTGGGTCCTCCTTGCACACGAGAGTGATGCCCATTACCTTGAGGATCCTGGCAATATGCGTCACCAGCTGCTGGGTGCCGGCGCTTATTACGACCTGCTCCGGGCCGCAGACGACGCCTCTTGACTTATACAGATATGCTGCTATCTCAGTTCTCAGAGCGGGTTCCCCCTGCCGGTCCCCCTCTGACAGCAGCAGCTCCGGAGTATCGTTAAGGACGCTGGCCATGCATTTCTTCCATTTGACAAAATCAAAGGACTCAGGGTCATACATCATGTCATTCTGATGTTCCTCGGCCTGAGCGACCGTGACAGGATGAGTATAGGCACTGTCTTCCCTGATTCCATGACCCGTGCCGTCCCACGAACCCTGAATGGCATAATAGCCGGACTGAGGTCTGCTCTCAAGATAACCTTCCACGATAAGCTGATCATATGCCATCCTGACAGTCGTGACGCTGACCCCAAGCATTTTTGCCATATTGCGGATCGAAGGCAGTCTCTCTCCCTGTACGATCCGCCCGTCAGAGAGCTCCTTTTTCAGGTAATCATATATCTGTACATACAGGCTCCTGGATGAGCCGCTGTCAAATTCCACAGAATACATTCGCGTCCCCCGTTTCATCTTACGTCTGTGTTCTTCAGATCAATAAAAAACTGTGATCATGACGATCACAGTTCAGTAATATTATAGATTATCGTATGCAGCCGGTCAATCACATCATCCCGTCTGACAGCACAGTTACTCCGGCCAGACGAATTCCGCCCTGCCGGCTTCCCCTCCGTCGATCAGAAGGTTCTGCCCGGTCATGAACCTGTTGGTGACGCCTACGAAATATATCCACTCAGCGATCTCTTCGGCTGATGCCCATCTCTTAAGAGGAGTCAGCTCCATTATCCTGTTCCACAGGACAGGGTCATCCATCACGACCCTGTTGAGTTCGGTCGTCACCCCGCCCGGGTCGATGCTGTTGCATATGGCGCGCGGAGCTATCCTAAGCGCAACGTTCTTCGTATACGCAATTACTCCGCCCTTGCTTGCGGCATATTCAGGGAACTCAGATCCCGTGTGGCCGCTTGCCGATCCTATGTTTACAACGGATTTTATCTCTTCGTTGCTGACAGCGAGCATCTCGGTCACATTGATCATGCCCTTGAGGTTGACGTCTATGTCCCTTTCGCCCTCCTGTATCCCGGCACAGTTTATGAGCACCTCGGGCAGGAAGCCTTCAGGCAGGCCGCTGCGTATCGAATCCTTATCTGTGACATCTGCAATATGATGATAATAAGCACCGCAGCACTCTGCACTCTCAGAGAATTTCAGAAGGTATTCATCGGCTTCTCTGATGTCAAGTCCGTGGACCTCATGGCCCTTCTTAAGGAAGTATTCAGCCGCAGCTCTTCCTATTCCTCCCGAAGCACCGGTGATAAGCACTTTCATCTCTTTCTCCTTAGCTTACTGCAGCTGCAGCATGTCCCGTTTTTCCGGCATAGTCAAGATACTGCTGGCCGACATGCTCAGCTTCCCACTGACGGCTTACACGGTAGCCCACAGGGCTGAATATGACCTCGCAGAGAAGCTCAGCCACAGCTCCGGTCAGTGAGCATACCAGTACCTGGGCAGCGCTCCACCCGAAGAAGTGATATGAAACGATCAGGGCAAAAGTGAGATTATCAACGAACTGCGCGATACCGGTCGAAATGAAGGATCTCATAGCGAACGCTCTGTAACCGCCGTACTTCAGATGTTTTGCAACAGTCTGATTGATGAAGGAGTTGCAGATCGCAGCAACGAGCATTGCGGTGCTGCTGCCGAGGACGACATACCAGCTGCCGCCGAACGTAGCATTGAGACCGTCATTTACCTCAGTCATTCCTGTTGAATAGTATTCTCCCCACATTCCCGGCGTCAGAGACATGACCTTGAAGATGAGGGTAGCAAACAGATTGATCACAAGCGCAAGAATAGAGATCTTGGCAGCCGCCTTGCCGCCAAAACGCTTGCATATCATATCCATACACAGAAAACTTATCCAGCTGAGGGCAAATCCGCAGTCAAGTGCGAAATATTTGACGGAAAGAAGTTCCTTGTTGGCGAGAAGGTTCATCATGATAACACTCACGACGAACAAAGTAACGACGAGTGATGGGACGTTACGCAGAAGAACGCGGTAATCGTCCATCTCTTTTCTGATGAATTGCATATTAAGATTCTCCTTTGGTTTTAGTATTTTACAAGCAGGATATCGGACCCGAACTGCTTGGACAGCCGTATATCTGCAATTCAGTGGCTGACTGAGATATTGTACACTCGCTTCTGACCAAAGTCAATGGAGCATTATGCGACCAAAAAGTTGAACAAATTCATCATAGCAATTGAAAAACCGCTTAAAATATGCCAAAATTGAGCTGCGAAACAACAATTATTAATATTTATCGGCGGTTTTTCGTAAAAATGATGATTATTTTCATCACATTATTGATTTTATCAGTGAAAACTGGGTCAGTCAACACGAAAACGCTGATTATATTCATCACTTTATTCTGATGGAGGTGGTTTTCTTGAGTTTTCTTGATAAAATCGATGATTTTTGTCATCAGCACAACAAATCGCGGAGGCAGGTTGAGAGAGAGGCCGGCCTGTCCAGTGGTATGCTCTCCAGATGGTTCAGCGGCACAAAGCCAAGATTCGATTCGCTTCAGCTCATCGCAGACTATATGCAGATGCCAATCGAGGATCTTGTCGGCCCTGACGTTGCAGATATTTACGGCAGCAGACCCGTACCGGACAACTGGTCTGACGCTCCGGATGTTGTCAGAGACTCCGCACTCAGGTATATTCCTGTATACAGGTCTCCGGACTCCGTGGCACAGGATCCTGATCCGGCGGATATAGTAACACATCTCGCTGTCCTTCCGGACAACACCCCTGATGCGGATAAATGCTGTGGTGTAACTATCACAGATTCAGGCATGTCACCGTACATAGAACCCGGTGATGTTGTCATTATCAGAGCCGATGATGAACCGGCCTCGGAAGACATCGTCGTGGTATATACGCCTGAACTCGGGACCATGTGCCGCAAACTCGTGAGGAAAGGAAATGACATCATCCTGCAGCCATTCAGCATGCACTGGAATGCCACTGTATTCAGGCAGGAAGAGCTTGATCTCCTCCCTGTCATATTCAAGGGCAAGGTTATCGCTATCGTCCGGAACGTGAAGAGCTCATCTGACAGTGTTCCTGAACTGTAACTGAAAAGTGTGTCCCCGCAGGCTTCCGCAGATGCTGCCTGTGAAGACACACTTTCATTATGCAAGTATATGAGCCCGGAGCGGGAAAGGAACTATCCCTCGACTCTGATGCTCTTCATCCTCTGGTCTACCAGAGGCTTGTCCATTCTGTTTCTCTTACTCATTACGATCTTGTCAGCAACTTCCATTCCCTCAGTAACTCTGCCGAACGAAGCATACTGTCCGTCCAGATGAGGTGATGTAGTTGTCATGATGAAGAACTGTGATCCGCCTGAATTCGGGTTCATTGCTCTTGCCATTGAGAGAACTCCTCTCTCGTGCTTCAGATCATTTTTGAATCCGTTGGCTGTGAACTCTCCCGGAATAGTATATCCCGGGCCGCCCATGCCTGTTCCCTCAGGACATCCGCCCTGGATCATGAATCCCGGAATGACTCTGTGGAAGATGAGGCCGTCATAGAATCCGCTGTTGGCGAGCTTCTCAAAATTCTCAACAGTCTTCGGTGCGATATCTTCATAGAGTTCGCCCTTCATGATGCCGCCGTCTTCCATCTCGATAGTAAACTTCTTCATGTTCTTTATCCTCCATTGGTGTGTTATTAGCATTCATTTATGAAGCGCGCAGTCAGATCCCTGCCGCTCGCGTCCTCGGAAGCACAGCATTCTTCACAGGTGCTCCCTGCGGACCAATCATAAGGGGGTATCGCTTGCGGTGGATTCCTTATGATGAATACTCCCGTCAGGGACTGTCTGCACGCGCTTCCGTATGATCAGCTACTCTACTGACTTAAGGGACTCTGTCATGGATACGTTGCGGAGTCTCCTCTGCATCGCCAGATTGACAAATGCCGCAAAGGCGAATGTCAGTGCCACCGCCGTCAGTATGTTCAGGTTGGTGACTCTCGGCTCGAAGTATATCATTTTGACCACTATGTTGTCGATAACAAAGGCGAGAAGCCACTTCCCGAGCGGTATCCCGACTACAGCCGCTATAGCCGTCAGGAACAGGTTCTCGCGGAAGACATACTGGGATACTTCGAGCTGGTTGAATCCCAGGACCTTGATTGTGGCAATCTCCCTGATCCTCTCAGTAATGTTTATGTTGGTAAGATTGTAGAGTACGATGAAAGCAAGCAGCGCAGCGGAGAGTATGACCACGTACACGACCAGATCCAGGCTCTCCATCATTTTGGCAACGCTGTCCTTTACATCCATCGTGACCGAAACAGCTGCAGTGTGCTCATAGTTGGCTGCCTCTGTTGACTTCGCCCTGATCTCTTCATCAGAGAGGAGTGTACTCTCATCTTCCTGTCCGGATACTGCTGCGGCCTGACCGCCCTTAAGCTGAACGAGCGCCGTTTTTATTTCCGCCTTTTTGCCGAAAGCTTTTTCATACGTATCCATGCTCATGTAGACAGAGTCATAGACATAATTGTCGCTTACGCCGGATACGGTAAACTCCGCTTCCCTGAAACCGTCCCTAATCTTTATCCTGTCGCCTTCTTTTATGCCGTAATCATGGTTAATCTTCCTTACGATGACTACTTCCCCGTCACCCGGGAACTGTACAGGCTCGCTGCCGGAATGCAGGTCTATGAACCTGCCGAATTCCCCCGGATCGGCTGCGGTGCAGCTTACATCAAACGACGTACTTCCGCTTTCAACGCTGACCTCAGCCTGATGCATGAAGAACACCTCATCTGAGCTGACATCCGCTTCTTCTTTCATATATTCCAGAAAATCCGCCTGTCTTGCAGCTGTCATGTTCTTGCTGAACACAACATTGAAATCATACAGGGATATCTCATTGAACTGATGCTCTGCGACAAGACCGACAGTAGTCCTTATTCCTATACCGGCGATCAGCAGCGCCGTGCATCCGCTGACTCCTATGACCATCATGAGGAAACGTTTCTTGTCCCTGAAAATATTCCTGATAGACACCTTGTAGAGGAAGCTTATCTTTGACCACAGAGGCTTTATCCTCTCGAGCAGTATCCTCTTGCCTGCAGGCGGTGTCTTCGGTCTGATGAGTTCTGACGGCGCCACTTTGAAGTCACGGGATATAGATACCCAGGTCGCTCCCATCGAGCACAGGAGTGCCGCAGTAAGCGAAATAAGTCCGAGCTTCGGGTCGATTATATAATCAACATCATCGCTGAAATCATACATCATCGTGTATGCATCCCATATGACCGCCGGGAATACCTTGCAGCCTATGAAGAACCCCGTGACCGCTCCAAGGAATGCAGCGCTGCCCGAGTAGAACATGTACTTGCCCACTATCTGCGCATTGCTGTATCCGAGAGCCTTGAGGATGCCTATCTGCGTCCTCTGCTCATCTATCATCCTTGTCATGGTAGTCATGCATACAAGCGCCGCGATCAGGAAGAAGAAAACAGGGAATATCTTGGCGATGTTGCTGACTATGCTGGAGTTGCTGTCGAATGACGAATATCCCGCATTGTCAAGACGCGACAGAGCATATGAATTCCCGAGCTCCATGTCATCGATCTTCTCCTGAGCATCATCGAGCTTGTCCTTCGCGTCATCAAGCTCTCTTTCAGCCTTCTCAAATTCGGTCTCAGCCCTGTTCCTCTCACTGTTAAGAGTCCTGCGCCCCTGATCGATCTTCTTCTGCTGACGGCTGATCTCCCTGAGTCCGTCCTGCGTCTGCTCAAGACCGCCTTCGACCTGGGTCAGGCCTTCTTCGAGCTGAGTTTTGCCGGCCTCTGCCTCGGCGAGTTTTGAATCGATAGCCTTGAGGCTTTCCGCCGCCTGTGCAGCACCTTCATCTGCAGCCGTTATCCCGGCATCAACCTGAGCGATGCTGCCCTGAAGATGCTCGACCAGAGCCTTAGCCTCTTCATTATCCGGATCCGCAGCCGCAGCCGCTTTCGCCTGTTCAAGCTGCACCTCAAGTGCTGCCTTCTGCTGTCTGAGACCTGCCGCGGTCTCCTGCGCCTGCTTCAGTCCTGCTTCCGCCTGCGCCCTGCCTTCATTCAGCTGACTGATCCCCGAGTTCACTTCATTGAGCTGCCCGGTCAGGTCACCCTCAGTCTTCTCAAGTTCCGACTCTGCGGACTTCGCTTTCTTCCGCGCGCTGTTTATCTGTTTCTGGCCTTTATTCAGCTTAGCCTCAGCCTTGTCCATTTCCCGTTCAGCCTTGGCCTTCTCATCTTCATACTTTGCCAGATTCTCTTCGTATTCCTGCTTCTTTTCATCCAGCTCTTCCTGGGCGTCCGCCATGGCAGTCTGCCGCCTTGCCGCCGTTATCTTTTCAGCCAGAGCCTTCATGCTGTCCTCTGCAGCCTCCAGCCTGTCCTCCTTCTCCTGAGTGAAAGGCTGCTCATCGCCTTCGAGAGTCAGATACAGCTGGGTGTAGTAGTCAGTGTCGAAGGAGTCCCTGTCAATGAAGAAGAAGGTCTCAAGGCTCCCGTTGCCTATGTCTGTCGAGCCGCGCTGGTAGTCGAGATATACAGGCGTGTTGACCGTTCCGACTATCTTATACTCCCTGCTCCTGAACTGCTCGAGCGTATCTTCATCATTTGAGTCAGTCAGTACGATAGTATCCCCTGTCCTGTATCCTTCACTGTCTATGTGGTAGTCATCCACCACGCACTCGTCCGCTGCCTCCGGCAGTCTTCCGGTTACGACGCGCAAAGTGTTTATGTTTTCAGGCAGGGATATCGCCTTAAGAGCCGCCTCATCGCCGCCTCCCGACTCTGCGAGAACATCTATCTGGACCGAACCTTCCGCGCCGGAAAGCCTTCGGCCTGTTTTGCCATCTCGACGCTTTCATCATCGATTCCGTAGGTCGAGATCAGCTGGTAATCAAACATGTTATGCTCATTGATGTATCTCGTCGCAGTGCTTACCATCGTAGCCTTGCAGTCTCTGAGGCCTGAGAAAAAGCCCACTCCAAGAGCAACGATCGCAAAGATCGCAAGATATCTCGCCAGAGATGTCTTTATTTCTCTCAAAGTAGACTTCTTAAGCATGGTCGATAATGCCCCCGTTACGCGGCTCAGTCTGTATCTACCACTCTATCTCAGATACAGGTACAGGATCCGGATTGATCTTTATGTCCTGCACCCTGCCGCTTCTTACACTGATGACACGGTCGGCCATCGGTGTTATCGCCTTGTTGTGTGTGATTATTATTACAGTAGTGCCCGAGTTCCTGGCCTGATCCTGGAGGAGCTGCAGTATCTGCTTGCCCGTATTGTAGTCGAGCGCTCCCGTAGGCTCATCGCAGAGCAGGAGCTTCGGATTCTTGGCAAGAGCCCTGGCTATAGCAACTCTCTGCTGCTCACCTCCTGACAGCTGTCCCGGGAAATTGTTCATCCTGTCCCCGAGGCCTACCGCCTTAAGAGTCTCTGCCGGGTCGAGCGGATCCTTGCATATCTGTGTCGCGAGAGAGACATTCTCAAGAGCCGTCAGGTTCTGGACCAGATTGTAGAACTGGAAGACGAACCCGATGTCGTATCTTCTGTAGTTCGTCAGTTCTCTCAGGCTCATCCCGCTTATCTCTTTTCCGTCGAGAATGACCCTGCCGCTTGTCAGGGTATCCATTCCGCCGAGGATATTGAGAAGCGTTGTTTTGCCCGCTCCCGATTCGCCGACAACTACCGCAAGCTCGCCTTTTCCGACACTGAAAGAAGCATCCGCAAGCGCTTCTATGTCGACCTCGCCGACGTGATACACCTTGCGGACATTCTCAAATACCACATAGTCTGCAGATGCCTTCCCTGCCAGCTCTTCAAGCACTCCGGCATCAGCTGCAGCCTTAATCTTCTTTATTACCTCTTCATTGTGTTCCTGCATTTTGCTCACCATTATCTATAGGCTTAAGGTCAGATGAATATGTTGATGCAGCCGATCACCAGCCCGATCAGTCCGCCCAGGCTGACGATCATGTTGAGCTCGTTCTTCATCACCATCATGACGCCCTTCTCGAGCTCAGCGACTGACATCGAGTTAATCTTGTCCTCCACTATCGAGGCTACATTGATGCGTTTCAGAGCGGAGTTGACTGCATTGACAACAGACTCCCTGTACGCCTCAGTGATTTTCTTCCTCACATACTCCTCGTTATATCCTGCGAGCTCAAGGACATGAAGCGGGGTCCTGTTCCCGAGGTCATGTATCCTGCTCTCGGTTATCTCATTGACCATCGCAGGCCCTCTCGTATCGATGAACTCCTCCATCTTTTCCCCGACGCTGCCCATGACCGTATCGACCAGGCTGTCGCTGACAAGGAGTCTCAGGATCCTCGAATTCTGCGCCTGCTCTTTGATCATGCGGCCGCCCTCTTCAGTCACGACTCCCGGGATATCCATCTTATGGATCGCCTCGGTTATCTTGGTCTCGAGCAGTTCTATGAAATTCTTCTCAAGCCTGTCGTATTTCTTCCTGCTTCCGGCAAGCGTCAAACCGATCTCGTTTATGTTCTGGCCGAGTATCGCCATCACCCTGTCTATAAGCGGCTTCTCCACCTCTTCGGTCAGGAGCTTTCCCGAGATATCCTCTCGCGTGAACAGCTCATTCTGAACGATCCTGCCCGCGGATTTTGCCAGCCTGGCCTTTCCCTTAGGTATCGCTCCCGGAGTAAAAGGCACGCGCCAGCCGAATATCCTCTTCTCCTCATGCGGGAAGAAGAGCATTTTGACCGCTATCATATTCGTAAAATACCCTATGACCGCTCCGACAAGAGGCGGAACGGCATAATGTGATATAAGTTCCCAGTTCATCTCTTTCCTCTACATCCTGTCTCTGATCTCTGCAGCCTTGAGAACCATCGTGTCTCTGTGCGTACCTGCTTTTCCGACTGAGTGGGAAGCGATACGGCTTACATCCGAATTGGCTCCGACTATCCACAGGATGTCCCCCTCCTCTATAAGCATATTGGCATCAGGCATCGTGGTGGCATAGCCGCCGCGCTCCAGTCCGAGGATCATACACCTGGTCTTAGCGTTGATGCCGCTCTTCCTGATAGGCTTGCCGACATACGGCTCGGTACCTCTGACTCTGATCGCTGCACAGGCAAGTGCGTGCTCCTCATCCGGATATGACCCGTCGAGGAAATCCTTGAGAGTCCTGATAGCAGTCATCTCATTAGTTTCTATCGTCTTGCTGAAGGTCTCAAGCGACTGTCTGTCGCCTATTACATACACTTTGTCGCCGCTCTGAAGGACAGTCCTGGCAGGCGGCATCGTCAGGCGCTTGTCACCGCGCCTCACCTTGACGACATAGACAGCTTCGTTCCTGCCCCACGCGAGGTCCTGTATAGACTTGCCGGCATAAGATGCCTTTTCAGGAATGATCCAGCTGAATATGCTGTAGTCCTCTTCGAGCCAGTGGCTTGTGTCCCTGCTGCCGCCGCGCTCTTCCATAGTCTTCTGATTCAGGTTGGCAAGGAACCTGGTCTCGAGCTGCAGATAGTATGTGGCAATGAAGTCCGACCGTGTGAGCAGGAATATTGCCGCCGGTGCAAGCAGCAGGAGAAGGCCTCTTATGTTGAACAGCAGGATCAGCGGCGTGACCGCTATCGCCATCATGATGGCAAACTTGAGCATTACAAGCACCACGAGAGGCGGACGGTTGCTGAGCCTGTCCATCCACAGCTGTGTGAAAGCCACGCTGCGCACCCCGAGATAAGGGCGTGCGAAAATGATCATGACAGCATAGATCACAACAGTCACTATGATCTTCGAAGCCCTGTCACCGGCCACTTCCGCAAGGAGAGGCTGCACCAGTCTGCACCCCGCGACCACGGTCACGAGCATGATGCTTCCGTATATTACTATCTTAAGGAACAGATCCTTAAGCACTATCTTCCATTCCGAAGTATGTTCCTCTGCATCCTGGTCATCGGATGTGTAGTCATCTATCTTGCGCCTCAGTCTCGCAGGTATGAGGCTGGTCACAGCTGCCACTATTCTGTCTGAGTTTCTGATCATAACAGGAGTAAATATGATGGTCAGTATCGATGATGCGACGATCACAGGATACAGATACTCCTCCATCACTCCGAGTGAGATGCCGAGGGCGGCAATTATAAATGAGAATTCTCCGATAGGCGCAAGCGAGATGCCGCCGCGTACGGCTGTCTCGATATCCTGTCCGGACAAGGTCATGCCGATAGTAGCGAATATGAGTTTTGCCACAACTGCTATAAGAGCGATCGGTACTATGGATGTCCACCTCTCTGCGATTATGGCAGGGTCGACCAGCATCCCTACCGACAGGAAGAATATGGCTCCGAACATGTCCTTGATCCCGGCGGTCACATGCTCGACTCTCCCTACATACTTGGTGCCCGCGAAGAACGAGCCCGCCAGGAACGCTCCAAGCTCCATCGAGAAGCCGATCGCCTGCGCCAGCAGAGCCATCACGAAGCAGAACCCCAGGCTGAGAAGAGTCAGCATCTCATCGCTCATGAGCCCCATCACCCGGTCAAGGAAGGTCGGTACGAAGTAGATGCCGAGGACGAGCCAGATGATAAGGTATGTCAGCATCAGGAAGAGATGAAGGGCTATACTGCCGCCGTTTCCTCCGCGGCTGACCGACATGGTCGTAAGGATGACCATCATGAATACGGCGATGACATCCTCCATAACAAGCGAGCCCATGACCAGGCCCGCGAATTTTTCCTTCGCAAGATCCATCTCTTCAAGGCACTTCTGTATTACTACAGTCGAGCTTATGGACAGCATCACTCCGAGGAACACCGAGTTCATGACCGACATCCCCAGCGCCATGCCGAAGCCGTAGCCCTCGAACAGTACGCCCGCCATTTTGACCAGCGCGGATACTATTGCAGTACTGCCTATGTCCGCTATCTTGTGGAAGTCGAACTCGAGCCCGATGTGGAACAGTATGATGACAACTCCTATCTCACTCCACGTCTCGATGGAAGCCTTGCTCCCTATGTCCAGGAACAGAGGAAAATTAGGCCCTATAAGAAAACCCGCTAGAATATACCCCAGGATAGTAGGTATCCTGAGTTTCCTGAAGACTATCGTGACCACGGCAGCCGTGGACAGCATTATTGCAAGGTCAATAATAAGCTGAGGTACTTCCATTCAGTATATCCTTCTCTACGCTCTCATGCCTCTCCGTATTGCTTTCCAGCCCGGCATGAAGCGGTCCATCAGCGCATAGAAATCCTTACCATGGCCCGGCACCACTGTGTGCACCAGTTCATGGAGTATTACATAGTCAAGTTCCGTATCAGATCTCGTAGCCAGCATCAGGCTGAAGTTGACATGGTGGGTCCTGGTGTTGCAGCTTCCCCATCTTGTATGCATGTCCCTTACCGTCCAGCCATTGCATCTCAGGCCCGTGCGCCTCTCTATCTCAGGGAGCCTCACAGCGATCCTCCTCTTGAGGTCCGCGCGCCTCGCCTCCTTCTCTGCCACACTGGCAGGTTCCGGATGCTCTTCAGCCTTGCGCAGTACCCTGCGGACAGTATTGTCGATCCACCCGCGTTTTGCCCGCACGAAAGCTATGATCTCCCTGTCAGGAGTCAGATACGGCGCGCTGACCACGATCCGGGCGTCCGGCTCCTTGATGCGCATTGTCATTCTTTTGATGCGTTTCTTAGTGGCCTCCACCGGGAGGCCGTCGATATAGATGGTTTTAGTCATACATAATTATTGTAGCATAAGTTGACATACCTGAAAAAGTTGCTTGCGCCGGTATGCGCATACTGTGATGCGGAGTTTTCGCGCGTCACTTTTATTAATGCTCAGGCACAATAAAAGAGGCGCTCTTTCGAACGCCTCCCGTGTTACTGTATTCTGCCGTAAGGAAAAATATCTTAACGGCTCGTGCGCAGCTTCTCTGAAAATTATTTCCAGCAATCTACATTGTCGTCTGTAAGGCCGATGTCTGCAGCGTGGAAGTGAGGTGCCTTGCCGGCCTTCTTCTGAGCTGTGTAATCATTGAGTGCCTTGATAGCTGTTCCGCCGAGGATAGCGATAGTAGGAATGTTGCATACTACCATCAGGCCCTGGAACATGTCAGCAGTATCCCATACGAGACCTGCGGAGGAGATAGCTCCGAGGAATACGAGAACGATAGCGATGACTCTGAAGATGATCAGCTCTGTCTTGTTCATGTCTCTCTTGAGGATGAATGCAAAACAGCCTTCGCAGTATGAGTAGTTTCCGATCAGTGTGGTGAATGCGAACAGTGACATCGATACAGCGATGAAGATAGGTCCGAATCCGCCAAGTGTTGTGTGCAGGCAGCTCTGTACATATCCTGCTGCGTCAGCTCCGCCGTCCTCGAGTACGAAGTTTGCAGGAGAAATGCCTGTAGTGGACAGGCACATGAATGCTGTAGCTGAGCAGATCAGCAGTGTATCGATGAATACGGACAGCGTCTGTACGAGACCCTGCTTGACCGGGTGTGCTACGTCAGCCTTTGCAGCTGCGTTAGGAGCAGAACCCATACCAGCTTCGTTGGAGTAGAGACCTCTCTTGAGACCCCACATGATGCATGATCCTGTGAAACCGCCGAAGATAGCCTGGAAGTCGAATGCGCTTCCGAAGATCATTCCGAACATTGTTCCGAGATTCTTTGCGTTCATCACAAGTACTACGATCGAGATCAGTACGTATGCAACGCCCATTACAGGAACAAGAACTCCGGTAACGTTGGTCAGCTTCTTGGCACCGCCGAGGATGATAACAGCGAAGAGCACTGCGAGGATGATTCCGATGATCATCGGAGTGGTCTTCTCATGATAGAAGCTGAATGTAGCGAATGTCGACTGCAGGTTGAATGCAGCGAGCATGTTGTATCCTACTGCGTATGTGAAGATGATCAGTACGGAGAAGATGATTCCGAGCCATCTTGCTCCAAGAGCATTCTGCATGTAGTAGGAAGGTCCGCCGTAGAATGTTCCGTCATCAGCTTTCTTCTTGTAGATCTGAGCCAGTGTGGACTCGATGAAAGCGTTTGCTCCGCCGAAGATAGCTGTGATCCACATCCAGAAGATCGCTCCCGGGCCGCCGAGGATGATGGCGGTACATACACCGATGATGTTTCCTGTACCTACTCTTGAAGCGGTGGAAACCATCAGGGCTCCGAATGACGAGATCGACTTGTCATCCGAAGGCTTTTCAGTAACGACTCTGCACATCTCGCCGAACATGCGGATCTGTACGCCCTTGGTTCTGATCGTGAAGTAGATACCTACAGCGATCAGGAACAGCGGTACGATGTACGGCTGATACAGAATGTTGTTCATGAAACCAACAAATGAACTCATAATGCTTCTCCTTATAATAACCTTATTATTAATACCTTTAACCCATACAGGCTTTCGGTGTGCTCAATAAAAGCGCACAAAAGCCCCGTGTTGTTAAATATATTAACAAATCACGAGGCAATTTGTCTATAAAGACAGCGAAATTTGTATAAATGTATACATTTTAACAATCTACTGTCCGTTTACTTCCCATTTTCCGCGCTGAACATTGCGTCAGACTAGTCTGCAAACAGCGGTGTCGAGAGGTATCTGTCGCCTGAATCAGGCAGCAGGACTACGATGTTCTTTCCTGCGTTCTCAGGTCTTGCCGCAAGTATCGATGCCGCCTTGAGAGCAGCGCCTGAAGAAATACCTACGAGTATGCCCTCAGCTCCGGCGAATCTCTTCCCCTCTGCAAAAGCATCTTCGTTATCTATAGTAAGAACTTCATCGTATACAGATGTGTCGAGTGTATCAGGTACGAATCCTGCACCTATGCCCTGGATCTTATGGGATCCGGCTTCACCCTTTGACAGGACCGGGCTGGTCGACGGCTCTACTGCGACCACCTTGACTTCCGGGTTCTGCTCCTTGAGGAACTTGCCTACGCCTGTAAGAGTTCCGCCTGTTCCTACGCCTGCAACGAAGATGTCTACATTTCCGTCTGTCTGATCCCAGATCTCAGGACCTGTTGTCAGGTAGTGAGCTTCAGGGTTTGCAGGATTGACGAACTGTCCGAGGATCACAGCCCCCTCGATCTCGTTTTTCAGCTCCTCAGCCTTGGCTATAGCTCCCTTCATTCCCTTTGCCCCTTCGGTCAGCACGAGCTCAGCGCCGTATGCCTTCAGCATGGTTCTGCGCTCTACACTCATGGTATCCGGGAGTGTAAGAATAGCTCTGTAGCCTCTTGCAGTTGCAACTGCAGCCAGACCGATACCCGTATTGCCACTTGTCGGCTCGATGATGGTAGCTCCCGGTCCGATGATGCCCTTTTCCTCTGCATCTTCGATCATTCTGAGTGCGATCCTGTCCTTGACCGATCCTGCAGGATTGAGATACTCGAGCTTTGCGAGAATGTTTGCACCCGTGATTCCTGCTTCTTCGCTGTATCTGTTCAGCTGGAGAATTGGTGTTCCGCCGATAAGTTCTGTCATGCTCTGTCTGATATCTGCCATTGTTTCATTCCTCCGTTTCTCTTGTCCCCGTGGTTATAGTGAAAATTGTTATATTGTTTGCCGGTTTCAGTATTGTCCGGTAATTGACTAAAAAAAGTGAGGCACCTTTCCGGTGCCTCTGTAGTAGTAAAGGGAGATTGTATAAAAGTATCGTGTTTGTCTGCTGCATCAGGTCATATGTGCCTTGTTATGACCTTCTGCTTAAATTGCTGTATGACGACATCGAAGCACCGCAGCTGCCGCATACGAACAGACACCCGGACACATGCCCATACAACAACAGCTATCGTTTGTTACGGTGAATGTTCTGGTCATCTGCGCTCCTCCTTTCCGTCGTTCAGTCTGTAACTTTTGTAGATATTATTTCCTACCTGTTAGATAGGAATATACTCCTTAATTCCTACTTCGTCAATAGGAATTATGTTTTTATGGCGATACATAAGTTGACAGCTGTTCAGAAAAAAGATGCACCCCGCAGCCCGGGAGTGCATCTCATATTGTTTTGCATGTTATTCTGATGTGATCCTGCAGCCTGCACCGGCATCACAGAACTGATGCAGCTCACTTACATCTTGATGAAGTGGATCTCGTTGCCGTGCTCCTTCAGCAGTTTTACAACGTCTCTTGTATTGACGAATACGGTCGCTGTGTTGTCGCACGGATGGATGCCCATGATCTTGTTCTCGTAGTCCTTGTCGAGGAAGACGATGACATCATTTTCTTCATTATTGAGTATGCCGAAAGGTGTAACAGCGCCGCGGTAGAGTCCAAGCTTGGCCATCAGGTCATCCTCTGATGCGAAAGTCAGCGGGCGCGTGTCGTGCTCTTTTCTGAACTCCTTGAGGTTGATCTTCTTATCCTCAAGGCATGTGATCAGATAGTATTTCCTCTTCTTGTCATCTCTGATGAATAGGTTCTTGGCTATCTGATCCGGATGAGGGATCTCGCATTCGAGCATCTCGTCTATCGTGTATACAGGCTGATGCTCAACGATCTCATACTTTATCTTTTTCGAATCCAGAAGATCTGTAATGTCCTTCTTGGTCAGCGGCATGTCTTCCCTCCTATTTTCTCTTAGTCAGTGTTCCGAAGAGGTTCCTTCCGATCGCGGATCCGATGTTGCCTCCGATCGTTCTGCCCTTCTTACCGAGGACAGCCTCTCCGATGGTCTTGCCGATCTCTCTTCCGATCGATCCTCCGGTCGATCTCATGACCTGTCTGGTCCCGCTCTTTCCGAGGAAGCTGTCAGCCATGTCTCCGAGTGAGCGTCCGCCCTCCTCTTCCTCTGCGTCTGCCTTGGCCGCCTTTGAGGAACTCTTCTGAGATGTTTTGCTCTCTGCCTCTTCCTGCGGGAATCTGGAGTTCAGCTCCTCATGCTGTTTCGCCACTTCCATCTCGACGTCGAATGAGATCTCACCGTCAGCTGCAGGTGCAGCCTCTGCACTTACATCTGCGCTCTGATCTTCCTCTGCAGCATATGCAGCATCCTCAGTCTGCGGAACCGGCTGAACAGGAGTGTTGAAATCCGCACTGTATGTGTATCCGCCGCCTGCAGATGCTCCCGCCGGAGCCTGAGGCGTTCTGCCCGTAATGACTTCATAGGCAGATACGGAGTCGATCATCGTCTCATACTTGCTGTTCAGGATCGAGTTCTGAACGAGCTCTGCTCTCTCTGCGTCCTCGAGAGGTCCCATGCGGCTCTCAGGAGGCAAAACGTAAGCGTGCTGTGCCATCGAAGGTGCTCCGTTCTCGTCGAGGACAGAGACAACAGCCTCACCTGTTGCGAGGTTCAGGAGGAGCTCCTCTGTGTCGAATTCAGGATTGACCCTGAATGACTCGGCTGCAGCCTTGACCACCTTCTGCTCTGCAGGAGTGTATGCGTGCAGGCCGTGCTCGATCTTGTTTCCGAGCTGTGCCATTACTGCATTAGGAATGTCTCCCGGGCTCTGCGTAACGAAGAAAATGGATACGCCCTTGGATCTTATGAGCTTGACGACCTGCTCGATCTTCTCGAGGAGGCTCTTGCTCGCGTTCTTGAAGAGAAGATGCGCTTCGTCAAAGAAGAATACCATCTTAGGCTTTTCAGGATCGCCTACCTCAGGCAGCACCTCGAAGAGCTCGGACAGCAGGTACAGCATGAATGCCGAGTAGAGTCTCGGCTTGTTTATAAGCGTCTCGGCATCGAGGATGTTGATGATGCCGCGTCCGTCCGGTGCTGTCAGGAAGAAGTCCCGGATGTCGATCGCAGGCTCACCGAAGAACCTGTCAGCTCCCTCTGACTCCAGCGCTACGATCGCACGGATGATAGCCGAAGCCGACTGCTGCGGGATGTTGCCGTAGTCCATCTTAAAATCTGCGTTATGGTCAGCGGCATACTGCAGCATCGCCTTCATGTCCTTGGTGTCGACGAGAATGAGTCCGAGGTCGTCTGCTATCTTGAAGATGACCTGCATCAGCTCAGTCTGTGTATCATTCAGGTCGAGGACCTGCGAGAACAGCTGCGGCCCCATCTCCGATACCGTCGTGCGGAGCGGAGTTCCCTTGTCGCAGTAAATGTCGAAAATGGATACCGGGTATCCCTGATACTCGAAAATGTCGCGGATGCCGAATCTGTCGAGCCTCTTCTGCATGCCTTCATTGTCGTCACCGGCAACAGCTATGCCCGCCATGTCACCCTTGACGTCCGACATGAATACCGGCACGCCGATCTGAGAGAAGCTCTCCGCGAGCACCTTGAGAGTCACTGACTTTCCCGTACCGGTAGCTCCGCAGATGAAGCCGTGTCTGTTCGCCTTGTCAGGGCGCATGCAGATCTTCTCACTCGATCCGGCTTCTTTTCCGTTTCTTGCAAAATATATAAGTCCGTTATCTGTCATAGGTTTTGCACATCCCGTCCCGCAGATGTGCATCCTCCTTTCCGGCGTTCAGGTGATTATTCTTACGCTATTGGGGATATTATATCACAAAGCAGACATATTATTTGCAGGGATGGTGTTATAATTAGTTCGTTGGTTTTAACGGCGGCAGCCGTAGCTATTTTTTATTGAGGTTTGATGATGAATTTAAATGTTAATGACAAAATGCACGGATTCACTGTTACGAGGATCCGCGATATCGAGGAATTCGAAGGCCGTCTCATCGAGATGGAACACGACAGGACAGGCGCCCGCCTCATATGGGCACAGAGCAGCGAGGAGAACAAGCTCTTCTCGGTAGGATTCAGGACTCTGCCTGAGGACAACACCGGCGTCTTCCACATACTTGAGCACTCGGTGCTCTGCGGCTCGGACAAGTATCCGGTCAAGGAGCCTTTCGTCGAGCTTCTCAAGACGTCGATGAACACATTCCTCAACGCTATGACATATTCGGATAAGACTCTCTATCCGGTCTCGAGCCGCATGGAGCAGGATTATCTCAACCTTATGGAAGTATATCTCGATGCGGTATTCCGCCCGAGCATCCTCACCAACCCTAATATTTTCTATCAGGAGGGCTGGCATATAGATACAGACGGAGATGAGCCGGTATACAAGGGCGTCGTATTCAACGAGATGAAGGGTGCGATGTCCAATGTCGATGAAGTTGCAGAGCGCACTCTCGGCAAGCTCCTCTTCCCTGACACCTGCTATGGATACAATTCAGGCGGGGATCCTGATGCGATCCCTGATCTTACATACGAAGATTTCATCGCCAGGTACAAGAGGTTCTATCATCCATCCAATGCGTATTTCTATCTTGACGGGGATGTTCCGCTTGAGAAGACGCTCTCGATGATCGAGTCCTATCTCGCGGATTATGACAGGCTTGAAAACCTGCCTCAGATTGAGATGCAGACTCCTTGTGTAAAGGATGAAGTATGCAGATACGAAGCAAGTGAAGATGAAGGCAAAGCAATGATCGTGTTCGGCAGGATAGCAGGCACATGGGCGGACAGGGACAAGCTGCTCGCTCTCAGCGTCCTGAATGAGCAGCTTGCCGACTCGAACGAGTCGCCGCTCAAAAGAGCGGTCCTGTCCTCAGGCCTCGCCGAGGACATGGAGCTGTACATCTCGGACGGCATAGCACAGCCTTACCTCATGATGACATTCAGAGGAGTTGATCCTTCAGCACTTTCCGATGACGATACTTCGGCTGATTACGAATCAAGAGTCCGAGCAGCCGGAGACCGCCTGCTTGAGATCATAAAAGATGCGGTCAGCAAAGAGCTTGAAGCCGGGATCCCTGAAAGAGATCTCATCGCCATCGTCAACCAGACCGATTTCAGATTTAGGCAGTATCCTGAACCGCAGGGTATCTACAGAGCCAACGCGGTATACGGCGCATGGCTGTATGACGGCGACCCTGCTCTGTACCTTAAGAGCAATGAGGCTATATCCCTGCTCCGCAAGGATCTGACACCTGAATACATAAGATCACTGGCAGAGGAATATCTGCTGGATACAGATTCCCTGACAAGGCTGACCCTAATACCTTCAGCAGAGCTCGGAGATGAGAATGCAGCAGCAGAGGCAGAACGCGTCCGCAGCGAAGTGTCCGTACTGGATGATGCCGGCCGCAAGGCACTTGAAGACCTCAACGCAGGACTCAACACATGGCAGGCGACGCCTGACACCGAGGAAGCCCTCGCGACGATACCGCAGCTCGATCTTAAGGATATAAAGCGCACACCTGAGCTTATAGGCACCGAGGTCAGCGAGACAGACGGAGTCACTTTGCTCTACCATCCGGTACCGACCAAGGGCATCGTATACATCAACGCATACTTCCCTCTGACAGACCTGCCGTACGAAGACCTGGCACCTGCAGCACTTATCACGGAGTTCTACAAGGATCTCCCTACAGAGAACTACAGTGTCACGGAGCTTCAGAACGAGATCAAGATGTACGTTGGCTCGATGACATTCGGCATCGATGTGCTGGCCAGGGACGGAGACACATCTGCATGTACACCTTGCCTCAGGGCGAGAGCATCAGTACTGAAAGAGAACCTCAGCCACGCAGAAGAGCTGATCGTTGAGATCCTCACACGCACCAGATTCGACGACAAGGCTCTCATGAAAGAGCTCGTTGCACAGATAGACGATGAAGGCAGGCGCTATGCTGTATCCTCCGGCCACAGGCTGGCGGTATACGCAGCAAGGTCCCACTACTCATCAAGAGATGCAGCTGCCGAAGCTCTCAACGGATGCACATTCATAAACTACATGCATGGTCTCTACCGCGAGTTCGATGCAAGGATCAACGGCTTCAACGAGTTCGCCCGCGACCTCATTGCACGCACGGTAGTAAAGGCAGGCGCTTATGTCAGCATCACTGCATCGGAGCCTGCAGATATCTCGGGCTTCACCGCACTCCTTTCCGAAGGCAAGGCCCGCCCTGCATCAGTCAGCTACATATCGCCGCTTCCGGCAAAGCTCGGACTGCAGGTACCTGCATCGGTATCCCACGCAGTGCGCGCATATGACCTGTCAAAGACAGATATGAAACCGGCAGGCAGCATGTCCGTAGTCGCCAACATACTCTCGCTCGCATACCTCTGGAACGAGATCAGAGTCAAGGGCGGTGCATACGGCACATCCGTGAATGCAAGCAGGACAGGAAGCTATCTCTGCTACTCATACAGAGACCCGAGCCCGGAAAAATCGCTCAACACCTACAAAACGATGCCGGGATTCCTCGATGCATTCGGCGATGCTCCTGAAGGAAGCATTGACGGATTCATCATCTCGACAATCGCGCAGACCGAGCCTCTCGTCTCACCTGCGACCAAGGGCCGCTCGGCAGACGACTTCTGGTTCTCAGGCTTCTCGGATGAAGACCGCATCAGGATCAGACGCGAGATACTTGAGACAACACCGGCACAGCTTCTGGAGTGGAAAGAAGCCTTCAGAGCTCTCGCGGAAGACGGCAGCGTATGCGTCACCGGTCCGAAGTCCGCGCTCGACAAGTGCGACGGACTTGAGATCCTCAGCATATAGACCTGCATCACAGCAAGAAAAAATGCGAAGGCGTCACTGAAGCGCTTTCGCATTTTTGTTTTGCGTTATTCCGAACTGTATCACAGCCCTTCCGCCCGGTAGATCGTGGTGTACGACCCGTCATCGTTGCAGATGACCATCGTCTCCATCTCATCATGCGCAGGGTCGTAAAGCGGCTCCGGCGCCGTGTACTTGACACAGGTGCCGCAGCTTGAGCTGAGATTGCGCGGGACAGGCATAGTTCTCGCCTGATACCCCTTGCTCTTACAGAGCCTCTCATACCTTATTGATCCGAAATGCATGAAGAATGTTGCTATGTATGTGTTCAAAACTATTTCGAGATCTTGAGCAGATAATCTCCGCCCTTCTCCTCTACTTCAACGTTGTAACCCTGACTCTGGGCATAGCGTGTGACATTTTCACAAGGTGTCTTGTTGTCTACGAGGACTTCATAATAATCCTCTTTGCTCTTCATTGCCTTCTGAGTCATCATTACAGGCATAGGGCACGAAAGCCCTCTTGCATCTACCATAATGCACCTCCGTTCAATGCATTGCCGCGTCGCGGCAGTCTGTGCAAAACGATCAGCTATGCTGCATCAGCTGCAGTCTTCTCTTCCTTAACGTAAGTGTTTACTACGCCGATCAGAGCAACTACTACGATTCCGATGATAACTGCGATCTTTCCTGCAGGTGTAGGACCTTCGCCGCTTGAAGCAAGTCCGAAGTTGTGGCAGAATGCTGCGCCTACCATGAGGCCGAGTACTGTTACAGCACTGTCAGCATTTCCTTCGCCGGACATAACGAGCTGTCTGAGCGGGCATCCGCCGAGCAGTACGCAGGCAAAACCAACGAGGAGCATTCCGAGGCAGTTCCAGAGTCCGTCAGTGTGAGCAACAGGCTGTTCTGCGAAACCAGCGTGGAATCCGCCGAGTACAAGGTTGGTAACGAATGCTGCTACGAGGATAGCGAGGAATCCGAGGAGAAGTCTTGATTCCCTGAACAGGATCATGTCTCTCATTCCGCCTACCATGCACAGTCTTGTTCTCTGAGCAAGAACACCTACTACGAGGCCTGCTGCCAGGGAAGCGCCGATAGCTGCGTGCATAGCTCCAGGGCCGGCTCCTTCTTCGGAGAAGAAGATGAATGCAGGCTTAACGAGAAGCAGTACAAAGATAACGACTTCCATGATCGGAAGGATGTATCCCTCAGCCCTGGTGAGGCTGTATGTTCTCTTGAGTGAGTAGCCGTTCTTCAGGAAGAAGATTCCGCAGAGGATTCCGATAGCGAATCCTACGAGACCGAAGATAGCATTCCAGTCTCCGCCGGCCAGTCTCAGGATCATTCTGAACGGGCAGCCGAGGAACATAAGACATCCTACCATTGCGAAGAATCCGAGTACGAATCTTGTCATAGGAGCGCTGCCGCCCTTTGAGCTGAACTCCTTCTTTGCAAATGCAGCGCAGAAAGCACCGATTACGATTCCGATGATTTCCGGTCTGATGTACTGTACCGGAGCAGCTCTGTGCAGTCCGAGGCCGCCTGCAGTGTCACGCAGGAAGCATGCGATACAGAATCCCATGTTCTTCGGGTTGCCGAGGAACGAAAGACCTGCCGCGATCACGCCGATAATGAGTCCGGCGATGATTATCATCAGCTTGTCATTTTTCTTTTCCATTTTTTTACCTCCAAAACTATAACATTCTCCATATATTTGATTTGTTGTCATACAGCAAATCGCTTACATATGATTAAACGCCTATCATGCAGGCAAAACAAATAAAGAGGAACTATTTGCCCATTGTTCAGTATTGCTTTTTTCAATGCGACAAAAAGACGAGACAGGATTTCCCGTCTCGCCCTTATTATTCATCTTCAGTTATTCAGGAAGCCTCCCCCTGCCGCCTTTCATCTAAAAGCTGATTGCGCCCTTGATTTTTTCCAGAGCCCTGTGAGTGTGCACCGAGAGCACTCCGATCACCGAACCTCCCAGCACCAGTTTGACAAGAGCCGCAGCAAGCGGATATTTATTCCAGTACAGCGGCGCAACCGCATCGATTCCTGAAAGCAGCAATGCCAGGCATCCGAGAATCAGCACATTTTTCTTGCACAGAATCTTGTTCAGCGGAATATCCGGGAACAGGATTTTGGCTGTCGCCGTAAACAGGCCGGTCAGAATGGCAAACCCGAATGCAAATGATGCTATGAAAGCAGCGAGAGGTGAAGCGAATAATATGTTCCAGAGGAACGATATCGCAGTCATTATGGCCGTTCCGAGCGCCCACAGAGGTGTGATAATCAGAAGCCTTACTGACTGCGGAAGTTGCAGTATTGCCTGCCTGAATCTTGCAGCAGCACTCAGCTTGGTCCCCTTCTGCTCTTCAGCATCTCCGTCATCATCGTCTTCAACCGGAGTATTTACATATTCAGATACGTCCATGACAATCGGCGCCGGCTTGTAGTTGAGCGCTTCCTGCTCGCTGTTGATCTCTGCAGCATCGTTAAATGTCGCTCCCGTCAGAAGAGAAGCGAGCACAACAACACCAGCCGCACCCTTTGCCACTTTTTTGAGGATACCCTTCTTCGGATCGTAGTTCCCGGCAAGATAGTCATCGGCTTTCTTATCGATTTTCTTTTTCACTTTTTTAATTTTTCCTGCAGCTTCGCGTAGTTCCTCGGAGTAGTCTTCCCCGGCACCTCTCGTAACTCGTGGATATCTGTCAGACATTAGTATCGCCTCCGGAGATCAATATTCTCAACGCAGTATGATCATTGAGAATATTCTATCGGAGGAGCTTGGCCTCCGTAGATCAATAATCTCAACCTTACGGCAAAGCTGCCGTATGATAGTTGAGATTATTATACCATACCGTGATTTCTATGCTATAATTGACTGCGAATAAATGACAAAAAAGCTCCATGGAGGTTATATATATGGCAAATGTTTTAAAGATATTAGCTGCTGTAGGTCTTGTGCTTAACGCCTTCCTTGTCTTCAGGAAGATTCCGAAGATGCGCGCGACTGAGGACGGTGCTGAGAAGTGGGAAGAAAGCAAGAAGTTCGTGCCGTACAACACTATCGTCGGCATCGTCGCCAACTTCCTCGATGTTTTTGGCATCGGTTCATTCGCAACGACCTCTGCAGCATTCAAGCTGGGCAGATCTGTGCGTGACGGTGATATCTCCGGAACCATGATCGTCGGCGACACCATTCCTATCTGTCTCGAGGCATTTCTCTTTGCAAAGCTCGCAGGTGTCAACGGACTGACACTGGGTGTTCTGATTGTAGCTGCAGTTGCCGGCGCGCTTGTCGGATCATCGCTGATCACAAAGCTCAATATTCAGGGCATGAGACTGATGATGGGAGTTGGCATGGTAATCCTCGGTGTCATCATGGCACTGAGAGTATTCGCTGTAGGCCCGTTCGGACTTGTAGGAGACGGCCTCGGACTTTCAGGTGGCAGACTGGTTATCGCTGCAGTCGTTCAGTTCTTCCTCGGAATCCTCATGAACATCGGCGTCGGTCTCTATGCACCATGCATGGCTCTCTGCTGCGGACTCGGAATGAGCGTCACAGCAACACTCCCGATCGTTATGGGATCCGCAGCGCTGGTTATGGCATTCGGAAACGGCCCTCAGTTCATCAGAGCCGGAAAGTTCGATCCGCTGGGAGTTATAACTCAGATGGTCGGCGGATCTGCCGGCGTACTCATTGCTTACTTCTTCGTGAAGAGCCTTGACGTCAGATACCTCACCATGATCATCTCTGCAGTAGTTCTCGTAACAGCATTCATGTTCTTCAGAGACTACAGCAACGGCAAGCCAAAGCGCAGAGCATAATAGAGCTGATACTCAGCAAAGGCAGTGCAAAACAAGACCGGAGTGACAGTGACAGATGTCATTGCAGCTCCGGTCTTTTATGTCCCTTTATTCAGTTGACCAGTTTCAGTTCAGCATGTTCTTTCTTATATAATTCCTTGCTTTCCTTTTTTACTCTTCTCAATCAGTCATCATCGTCATCGCGGTCATCACTGTCATGACGGTCGTCTGCGTCGTTGTCGTCATCGTCATCACTGTCATGGCGGTCGTCTGCATCGTTGTCGTCATCACTGTCATGGCGGTCATCTGCATCGTTGTCATCATCTGTGCCGTACCGGCCATCTGCATCATCGTCTGCGTCATTATCGGAATCATCATCCTTTTCATCACGATCGTCATCCGTCTCTGACTTGCGGTTCAGGATCTTTCCGCTTACCGCGTCGATGTCATATTCATACTCCCGGCCTCCGCTTGTGAATTCAACCTCATATACAATAGCACCATCATCAGCATCGAATTCCACTTTTACACCGGCCGCTTTATTCTTATCTGTGCCCGCGTCAGACAGCGCTTTATCGACAGCAGTATCGCTTCCGATGTATTTGCTGGTATCTACAGCGCCGAATGTGCTTTCAGCACTGACATTTCTCTCCTGTCCGAGAAGTATCAGTTCCTGGGTTGAAAGCCTGAGAAGTGATTCTTCAGTCATCTTAGTACTGCCCGAAGCAAGGAGATTCCTTATCAGCCAGGCTTTTCCCTCAGAGATGCCGTGTGAATCGGCAAAAGCTTCAAGCTCATCATCTTCTTCAACATATTGTCCGAGAATGGCCGGACTTATATCCGAATCTCCGAGGTACGAATTGAGGTTATCTGCGAGGGTTCTTTCTATCGCCTTGCCCTTCTCTGTATCCTGGGACCGGACCGACACCAGAATGGAGTTTGAGGTGCTGCTGAGATACCCCTTGGTGAGCATTGCGCCTACGATAGCGTTGCACGCAGTATTCACATCGGTCCCCTTGAGATCCATTCCGCTGAGGATAGCTTCGCCTTCCTCGTTGATAGCCTTTGCATCAAGGATCTTCTCGCTTTTGCTGATCGACATCTCAATACTCGGATTAACATCAAGACCGACAACAGCGAAGGTCTCATGCATTTTACCCAGCATCGCAGATCCTCCGAGGAAAATGACGAATGCTGCGGCAATGCCTGCTGCTATCTTCTTGTATCTGCCTGTCAGCTTTCTGCCCTGACCGCCGGAAACCTGACCATTCCCGGCACGGACCTCCTCCCACACTTTGCCCGGCTCCTCCTCATGAACAGCCATAGGTGCCTCAATCCGATCAATGTCTTTCAGAATATCATCAAGTATGTCCGGGGTATTCTTTTCGACCGCCTGAGCCAGATACTCTTCTATTTTCTTATCTGTCATCGCCGTACCCCTTTCTCTCTAGTTCTTTTCTCATCTTCTTAAGCGCTCTGTTGTATCTGGACAGAACTGTCCCTGTAAGCGCATCAATTATCTCTGCGATTTCTCTGTGTTTAAGGCCAGTCATCGCATGGAGGATGACTATCTGACGCTCATCCGCGTCAAGTATGGACAGCGCTGTCTCAAGCATGATCCGGGCGACTGTGTCATCAGACTCTGCACCTGCAAGGTTATCGTACTGCGCTATGTCCTCGCAGACTCTGCCTGCTCTTATTCTGCTGTAACACAGGTTGCGCACTATGGTCATGAGCCACGAAAGCGGTCTTCCCATCGGTTTGTACGTGATGGCCGCTGTAAATGCGCGGATATATGTGTCGTGCATCACATCCTCTGCATCATGCTTATTCTTAAGTATTGAGAGAGCAAAACCATATACAGCAGAAGATGTCTGTTTGTACAGTTCAGTGAGAGCGTTTCTGTCGCCGTCCGCCATGCGTATTATTAAGTTTTCATCCAGAGCGATAGCGTTCATTCCTGCCTCCGCCTGTTAACCTACATACTTTCTGTCGTATTCTATCACTTTCCCTGTAGGAGCAAGTATTTCCACTTCTATTTTATACTTTCCGCTGCGGAATTTAACCTCATAAGTGCCTTTTCCGTCATCATACTCGTATCTGCAGGTTCCCTTTTTTACTATCGAGAGCTTGACACCTGTATACGCAGCAGCCTTCTTTCTCGCTTCAGATTTTCCGATTTTTTCCTTTGAAGAATTCTTCTTGTATCTGTAGTCAATTGACTTCTCAAGGAGTCTGCCTGACTTCGAATACTCATAGCTGTACTCTGCTTTGTTGGATTTTCTTACAAATTCAATTTCATACTTGCCGTCTTCATACTCTGCCTCAAGCGCCCGCACTTTGGATTTTGACAGTCCGGCGTTCTTAAGCGCCTTGCTTATCGCCTGTTTTTCAGTGATCTTGCTTCCCGCAAATGATGTTACGCCTGTCGTCAGGATCAGTGTAAGCGCAAGAAGCAGCACCGTTATCTTTCTTAGATTTCTGCTCATAATGTCACTCCTTTCAGCTTTACATTAACAGTCTTCACTATATATACGTTATAAGAGCGCTTTTTATTGCATGTCTGAAATAAAAAATAAAAAAACGGGAATCAACGACATTCATTAAGCAAAATGTCATCGATTTCCCGGTCTTTCTGTTCAGTTCCGGAATCGTTCATCCTTGTCCCGGAATCATTTATCCTTGTCTGAAGTTCTCGCACCGAGCTCATTAGCAGTCCGCTCAAATACAGCGGAGTAATAAGATCTGCCGGTCTTCTGCCTCTTCCGTCTGAAATACGGAAGTCTGTTCCACAGAATAGACGGCAGCCCCACGACCAGAAGATATGTCGGTCCGAGGAGGAGTGACTGAATCGTATGGCCGTACTCATGATCCAGCAGAAAGCTGCTGACGCTGTCTTCACCCGCTTTGCGCTTCAGGTTCTTCGCATCCGGCCGCCATCCGGCATTATGCTGCAAGCTTCTGCAGCCTTTCTTCCCAGGCACGAAAATAAACTTGCCGAGCGATATGCCGCTGTCCCTGTCCCAAGCTGTGACACGTGCGCCTTTGTAGTCAAAGTGCGGGTCTTTCCTGTGCTTTAAGTACAGCCCGGCTCCCGCCAGAGTCTGCGGAAGTCCCCAGGTCCACTGAAGCCCGTTATATAGAATTTCAGATAACTTCTTTTTTCTTTTAATCATTTAAATTGAGCATCTAATTTTACTTTGCAACCTTAACAGTTGAAGCAGGTCCAGGAATCTGAGCTGCCCCGAGAGCTGTAGGAATCTCACGCATCAGTTCAAAGTATACATCCCAATAGTCAGCAGATTTGCACCACACCCTGACTGTATATGCCAGACCACCGGGTACAGGCTCGAGAGGCTCCACTGCAGGTGCAGGATCAGCCATAGCTTTATCCGTTCCGACAATTACATTCATGATGGTCGAGCGAACCTTCTGAACAGGCTCAGAACCTGCAGCATTGAAGGTCAGGTCAACTCTTCTGAGCTTCTCGGAACTGCAGTTGGAGATGTTCGAATTCATGAGTGATCCGTTCGGGATAGACACTTCCTTGTTGTCCACAGTATTCAGCACCGTGTAGAATGTTGAAATGCTCTTGACAGTTCCTTCTTCTCCGCCTGCGATGATGTAGTCGCCGACATTGAACGGTCTGAAGATCATCAGCATGATTCCGCCTGCGAGGTTGGCAAGTGACCCCTGAAGAGCCATGCCTACTGCTACGCCGGCAGAAGCGATAACAGTGATGACGGAAGCCATCGGTACTCCGAGTTCGCTGATTATTGCTACAACCAGAACTATATACAGGACGGCCTTGACGATATTTCTGATATAGCTCTGTGCAGTCGCATCCATCTTGCCTGCGGACTGCATCTTGTCTACCACCTTAAGAAGCTTGTTGATTATAAATTTACCTATGATGTATATCAGGATAGCCACGAGTATTTTTACGCCTGCACTTGTGCAGAACTCTATCAGCTTTTCCATGAAAACATCCATTTTGCCCACCTGAGCAGCGATTTCATTAGACATAGACTGCCTCCTTTCCTGTTTACATAAATAACGCTGTCCGTCGCTTAACCGGCGGACAGCTTAGAGTAACTACTTGCCCGGATCCGTATTGATCTCGTCATGCGATGTCTTGGATTCACCGTCCACCGCATTCGCGTCGTACAGGTCCTTCTTGATCTGGCTGCTGCTGATTTCCGGTGTCCTCGGCAGATATACTACCTCGACGCCCTCTTCCTTGAGGAAGTCAAATTTGCCTTCCCAGTCATCGCCGATTACGAAAGTATCGATATGATACTCGTGCATGTCGCGGCGCTTCTGATCCCAGCTCTCTTCAGGAATAACCAGATCCACGTATCTTATAGACTCAACGAGCGCTTTGCGCTGCTCATATGAAAAGTAGCATTTCTTGCGCTTCTCGTTCCAGTTGAACTCATCTGTAGAGATTGCAACAATCAGATAGTCTCCAAGAGCCTTGGCTCTTTTCAGCAGATTGATGTGTCCGTAGTGGAGCAGGTCGTATGTACCGTATGTTATAACTCTTTTCATCAATTCACTCCAGTCTTCAATTCATTTCTTTCGCGCATTTCTGCGCTCCTTCTTATCAGTATGAGATGATCTCCTGATTCAGATCATCAACTGTAATATTGGCATTGTGATAGCGTTCTCTCTTCTTCGTGATATTTCCGAAGTTGATAGCTTCCTTAGGGCAGTACTGTACGCATGCGCAGCAGGATATGCATTTGTCCCCGAAGACTACAGCATCTCCGGTGTATTTGATATTACCCATCGGGCATACCTTTGCGCAAGTTCCGCATTTGATGCATTTATCGTCTGCCTTGAGGGTAAGACCCTTCCTGCGTGCGATCTGCGGCCATGCAGCATGCTCGGCTCTGTTCAGCACAGCTTTGGACAGTTTCTTCTTGCTGACCTTGTTCACCTTAATGTCCTGAGCGATCCTGGATGCCAGGTATTCAGATCTCGCCTGAGCTTCCTTAGCTCCCATCTTAGGCATCATGAGATCGTGAGGGAACAGCCAGATGCATGTGCACTGGTGGCTGACCTTGGCCCAGTATTTCAGAGGAATTACTTCGTTGATCTTGCTGAGGCCCTCACCCAGATATGCTGCGCACTGTCCTACTGCAAATGTATATGCGTCAGGGCTTACTTTAATGTCGTGAATATACCTCTCAACGTGGCCAGGAAGTCCTCCGCCATAGCACGGAACAACAAAGCCAACGCGCTTTGCTTCTCTTACATCCGTTACAGCAGGATACTTTCTCATCATGATGATATCTGTATCGCCGAGTTCCTTAGCTATGTTCTTTGCCATGTCAAGGCAGTTGCCTGTACCTGAATAGCAGAATATTACGTTTTCCTTCATTATATTTCACTCCCTTTACATCGATAACCATGCGGTCAGCCTCAGTATCGTTACAGCTGCCCGCTAATTATTTTCTACTGTTCTCTATTATATTGTTTTTACGCCAGTACTGCAACACAGTGCAGCGTCACAAAACCCTGCATCTATGCCGCTTGTTCAGGCAAAACAAAGCCCCTCGCACCGGTGATATCCGGGATAAGGGGCTTATCTTCGTCTGTTATTATGTATCTGGCGGACTGCAGGAGTCAGAAGCTCCTCTGCTACAGCTTGTGCTTTGACTTAGAGGCTTTGATACGGCTCAATGCTCGCGAAAGCTCTGCCTCTACCATTGCGTGATCTCTGTTGGAATTTGTCCGTTTGAGATCCCGTCTCGCCTTCTCCTCGGCCCTTCTCGCTCTTGCCTCATCTATTTCTTCAGGCTTTTCCGATGTATCCACGAGGACCATGACCTCCCCGTTCTCAACCTTGAGAAGACCATCAGAAACGACCTCCTGATGTCTGATTCCGTCAGCAGTATACTCAAGAAGACCTGGGACCACAGCCATGATAACATTGGAGTGCCCGGCGAGAATGCCGACACTTCCCTCAGTTGTAGGCAGAGAAAGAGACTCTCCTTCTCCGTCAAACACCATATGATCACTCGCCATTATCTGCAGTTTAAAGGTTTTACTACTCATTCTTCATTTTCTCCGCTTTAGCTATAACATCCTCAATCGTTCCTACATTGAAGAATGCTGCCTCCGGATACTCATCCATCTCACCGTCTACGATCGCTCTGAAGCCCTTTACTGTCTCGCTTACCGGAACATATACTCCCGGCATTCCCGTGAACTTCTCGGCTACATGTGTAGGCTGCGAGAGGAATCTCTGAATCTTTCTTGCTCTGTATACTGTCGCCTTATCCTCTTCAGACAGCTCGTCCATACCGAGGATGGCAATGATATCCTGGAGTTCTGCGTATTTCTGCAGTATCTCCTGTACCTTACGTGCAACTTCGTAGTGCTCCTCACCGACAACATCCGCTTCAAGGATACGCGATGTTGAATTCAGAGGATCGACCGCCGGATACAGTCCCTGCTCTGCGATCTTACGCGAAAGAACGGTTGTCGCGTCCAGGTGTGCGAAGGTCGTTGCAGGAGCCGGGTCCGTCAGGTCGTCGGCAGGTACGTATACAGCCTGTACGGATGTGATAGATCCTGCCTTGGTCGATGTGATACGCTCCTGAAGTGCACCCATCTCAGATGCCAGTGTCGGCTGATATCCTACCGCTGAAGGCATACGTCCGAGCAGTGTGGATACCTCTGAACCGGCCTGTACGAATCTGAAAATATTATCGATGAAGAGAAGAACGTCCTTGTTCTCCCGGTCACGGAAGTATTCCGCCATTGTAAGTCCGCTGAGACCTACTCTCATACGGACGCCCGGAGCCTCGTTCATCTGTCCGAAAACAAGCGCTGTTTTGTCCATTACGCCTGCTTCGTTCATCTCGTTCCACAGGTCGTTACCCTCTCTGGAACGCTCACCTACACCGGTGAATATGGAATATCCGCCGTGCTCCATCGCAACATTGTGAATGAGCTCCTGGATAAGTACAGTCTTACCTACGCCGGCTCCGCCGAACAGTCCGATCTTACCGCCCTTAGGATAAGGCTCAAGCAGGTCTATGACTTTGATTCCGGTCTCAAGGATCTCAACCGAAGGGCTGATTTCATCAAATCCCGGAGCCT
>Ga0256404_1002558_pt1 | contig 39908 bp, 41 predicted proteins | sample RumenRJG_01DNA_FD_185990 | JGI IMG/M metagenome (GOLD analysis project Ga0256404, IMG submission 185990) | Bovine rumen microbial communities from Lethbridge, Alberta, Canada - RJG_01 | ecosystem: Host-associated > Mammals > Digestive system > Stomach > Rumen | place: Canada: Alberta | collected...
GATTCCAAATCTGACGGGCAAGTTCAATTTCGGCGTCCAGGTATTCAGTTTTCTTTGTCCTATACAGCTGATACTTATAGGTACGTCGTATTGTTGACTGTCCCAAGATTCTCTCCTAATCGTATTGTCCTTCGATATATGCCTTAATGGTTTCGGAAGAGACCTCGCCTGCGGAGGCCACAAAATAGGATGGCGCCCAAAGTGAATTGTCGTAGCGTTCATCTGTGAATTCAGGATGATTGATCAGAAACTGACGCCCCGATTGGCCTTTGAACGCTTTTACGACTTCACACGGTGCAATGGTTGGCGGTACGGAAACAAAAAGATGGACATGATCCGGCATTACTTCAACAGCAAGGATTTCCCATTGCTTTTTTTGAGCAATAGATTTCAGGATGTCCTTCATCTCATCCTGATAGCCATTGAGAATGGATCTTCGGTACTTGGGAATCCAGACTATATGCAAATTCAGCATATATCTTGAATGCCTCGATTTGTTTAGCTTTCTCATGCAAGGATTATATCACTATATGCTCATGTAATCTATCAGATATTGTAAACAAATAGAAGAATAGTGAACGGGAGAACAAGGTGTTCGCTTTCATCCCCGGATTTAAATCCGAGGTTTTCCCGCTCACTCATATAAGCCGAGGATGATTGATGTCTCCCCGGCTATTTTCATCAGGAGATCATGCAACATTTCGTTGGAGTCTTTCCCTTACTCGACAGGAAATCCATTGTCTCCCTTATGGTCCTTTTTTACGCTTCGCGGTTGCAAAGAAATTTAAAAGTGATCTGTTCTCTTTTACTCTCCGGCCTTTTTGAGGTGCTGTTCTATGCACATTGTCATCTGTAAGCCAATGTCCGCCATCCGGAGATATATAAACATATTTGTTGCTGGCGAATTCGGGAGGCAGCGCCGTAGCTGCGACTCCGTTATAGAAAACCCTCTTCCCAATCGACCCATCTGTCTTTGAATATGTGACTTGGAAAAGCCTGCCTCCTTGCATTTCAATTCCACCAAAGTTGTCACTTCTAGGTCTGATATCGCGGGCTTTGACGGATAGGAATCCAGAATTAGGCTGCAGATCCGGGATCGCATACTTAAAAATGTCATACGCCATGCGCCGCGTCGGTTCGATATCAGCAGGTCTGCGGTTGGGGTCATTCAATGCTCTTGTCTTGGCATAAGCATCTGCAGAACTGATTGCCTTATTCAGGACACCAGCCATTCTCTCCTGAGCGGAGTCATAGGTTGCAGACGCTGCTTTCTGATCACTGCTTCTTAATTCGCTGGCAGTATTTTGCGCAACTTCTCTGTAGTGATGCTCATTATCAAGATTTCTGCGTGCATTTCTGTACCCTTCAAGTGCGGTCTTCTTTTGAAGATAATCATTCTCTGCCTGCTCTTTGTAGCTGCCTGCAGCCATATATTCGTTTCTGACGTCCTCATACTCATTTTGAGCACTCCGATAATCTCTCATTGCTGTGAGATATTCCCTGCTGCTGTGAGGCGTATTTAAAGAATCCAAATGCTCAATCCGCTGCTTTGCTTCTGCAACATTTCTGTTACTGGCAGATACACGCTCATCTGCTTCATGAAGCCTATCGTTTGCTATATTAAGATGCCTTTCAGCCGCACGGTACTGTTTCTCGCCTGCCTGCTCAGCTGCATGATGAATTGATTCCTGTATCCCTTTGAGCCGTTCTTCAGCCGCGTGAACCTGTTCATGTTCAGCTCCAACCTCTCTGAGCTTTTCAAGCTGTTTTTCTGCCTTCTCTGCTGAGAACCTCAACTGCCTTGATTCCGGCATACTGTTCTCATATCTGCTGACAATGCCTTCATCCTTTTTACGTTCAGCTGACGCTATCCTATTGCCGGCATCAAGATACTCTTCTTCGGAAGCAGTGTTTTGTCTGATATACTCGTCCTTTGATGGCATTGCAGAAAAAGACATTGTGCCATCCGAATTAATGCCGGTTTCGCTGACACATCGTGACATCCACTCTGAAACGGCTTTCCCTCCGCATTTATCTGTCACTGTATCGTCGTCGCCCAAACTGAATCCTGAAGCCGCTGCAGGAGTAGACGGAATAACATCTCCATCGTCATTAATATCAAATACATTTCCAGACTCACCGACAATCCCGTACTCTTTGTAATTATCTGAAAAGTTATAGAGTCCTTTTGTATTTCCGGTGTGCTTGGACTGTTCTGCTGCCTCCCTGATGTCATCTGGCATGACAGCTCCCCCGCTCTGATAATCGCTTCTCATATCTGCAACAGTATCCGCATTTATAGTTGCAGCAGTTTCTGCGTTCCGCTCTTTCTTTTCGGCCTCAATTTTTGAAAGCCGTTCCCCTTCCTGATCGGCTTTTTCTTTTTTGGCTAATATTGCGGAATCATGATTGCCAACAACATTGGGTGCGACTGCCATTCCTGCACCTGCAGCTGAACCGTGTGCCCATTCTGTCGCAACATTTCCTGCTGTTTTCCTGCTCTGCTCAAATCTTTCTTTCCGCGTTTGGGCTGCATTCTTCGGCGGGTCTTTTGTTCTTACGGATGACATCCCAGGTACGATAGACCCCTTGGTATTCTCAGCTTTAGCTCTGTTGTAAGCTGCATATGCTCTTCCAAACCCCGTTCTCTGCTGCCATGTCTGTGCTGTCGCGCGTGCGCCTGCTTTTACGGAATCCGCAAAACTGTCTCCATTCTGGAATCTGCCTGCCACGGTACTGACTCCCCTTCCAACGGGTGTACGTCCCCTCAGAATACCCGAAGCGCCGGAGCCCAGGACACCTCCTTTGCTTGCATGTCTCGTTATTCCGGAAAGGCCTCTGACTCCCGCAACCAGATCATCAAGCATACTGCCTCCGGTTGTTGCAACCCCTACTCCGATCTGCTGTAAATAGGTGTCAAGCCGCTGGGCGATTTTGCACATTGCCAGGATCATGAAAAGCTTCATAACAGCCGGAACCTGACTATTTCCATTAAACCCAGACAGTATCAGTTTTAGAAACATCACAGAAAGAGACATCTGTATGACTGATCCGATGAACATTCCAACCCATCTTCTGAAGATGTTCGAGGTTGCACTTGAAGGAATCGTGCAATAGATGATCGGCGACGTGAAAACCATGACGCCTACGATCAGCCAGCGTTCACATATTTCAACCACTAGCTTGAAAAGGTTCCAGCCAATGATAATCGTCATCAGGAGGCTGATCATGGAAATCGCAAGATCGCCAATTATGGCAAGATCGATTCCCAGCCCGGTTGATCCAGTCAAAATTCCGGCTGAGAATGTTTTCCAGTCAAAGGTTGTAGTTGAAGCATTCGCAGCATCCAGATTTAGAAAACGATCATATGGAATGGATCCCAGATGAACAATATATTCCAGCACATAGCCGCCCCAATATACAGCCAGAACAGCGAAGAACGTTCTCAGAAGGACCATCATCGGTCGGTCTATTGCCGTTCCTTCAACGGATCCGAACCAGAAAGAGGCCAGTGATTTTCCTGCTATAACTGCAATCATCCCTACAGAAAAGCTTCTCAGAATATCGTATGATATTGCCAGAAGAGGAAATACATCCAGATATGACGACAGATTCATGCCAAGAGCAGTGAGAAAGGCATTCAGCAGTGCCTCAAGAATGTCTCCAAATGCCGTAGACAAGGACTGAATTATTGATGTTAACATGCGCTACAATCTCCTCCTTGCTCAGCCAGTGCCCAAGTGCCCCGGAGACCATGCCGAACCTGAGGCAAGACTCTGTCCCATGCGAATAGCATACGGAAGAAGAAAGACCGCTGCTGTCGCCGCCAGAATCAGAAAAATCCTTGTTTTTGCTTTCGTGGCAGTCTGTTCATTCCCATAAGCGAGTTCAATCCCGCTGAAAGCAACTCCAAGTGCTCCGCCGCAAAGTGCCAGTCTCTGAATAATACTGCCGGCTTCCGAAAGATCATTTCCGAAACCATCTGCGTAAACTACTTGCGATTCTGAAAAGATGATTATTATGGCAAGGATCAGAATCATCGAGGGCAGCGTGTTTTTTCTCATCTTATTATCTTTAGAATTGGTAGAGTTCAACTTGATTCTATTCTCCTTATAGCGGGAAGCACCCGCCTTACGAGTGAAGGTGGGTGCTCCATGCTCCAATTGATCTTAACCGCCAAAATTCCATGATGCCTGCGTAAACCAGCCTCGGACTGCGCTGACAATGGCGGGGGCCATCAGGACAACTGCAATCGCAATGACAATTTTGATTGCTGCTGATTTTGCTTCCTCCGCAGCCCGTTGACCGCCCCAGATAATCTTGATAACCTGGAGAGCAAGAGCTGCTGCGGCAATCGGTGCCACAACTCCGATCAGGATCCTCCATATCTGTTCAGTTCCCTGCGTAATCCCGCTGATAATACTCTGTGACTCTCCTGCTGCAAAAGCTGGTACAGAAGTCATAAAAGAACTGTATACGCCGGTCATGATGGCACAAATGTCCCTGTGCTTGCACCTCAGCCCCGCATAGTTTTTTGAAGTCTGAACCGCTCCGGCCATCTCCATTACTTCCTCCTTTCCCTTCAGCTTGAAGCTGAATCCGGTTCTCTCAAAATTATATGCAGCATTTTTATATCTGTCAATTTTACGGCTGCACATAGAAAAAAGGCCATCTCAGAGAGACGGCCCCAATTTACAAATATAGTTTAAGTAGTCATCCAGTCCTTTTGTTTCCTTCCTCCAGTGCTCTTTGATGCGAATTCCATTCTCATAGCGGGTATCATATTCAATTTTGGCTTTTGAAAGCTGCTGTGACAACCGGGCTATATCGAAAAATGGGTTATCGCTCCATTGGAAACTAATTTTGTTGAGACCAGCCAGATGCGACAGGTCTTCCCTTTTCCGCAATGCATATTCCTGATCCCAGCAAAGCACATCAACCGCAATCTGTTCGGCATTGAATATTTGCTTGATCTTTCGTGAAGCTGTTGCAACCGCAGGATTGCAGCATTTATCCATATCGAAAGCAGACTGTATTCTTCTGACGCCATCCTTTTTCAGTTTTCCTGCAATCATCGGCAACTCATTAATGTTGTTGACTCCCTGAACAGCTATGACTGCAACGTCGTCATTCAAGCCTTCCTGGCACAGGAGCCAAAGGATTACCTCCGCTTTTAATGGGCCTTCGGTAAGATATACTGATGTATTCTCGCTGATTGTACGTTGGCTGCGGCAAACATGAGTCCTCGAGATTCCAGAGGTCACACCATCCGGCAACCCCTTTGAGGATAAGGTCATATACCTGACGCCGCTCTTAAGAACGGTATCTCTTCTGGTTTGAATCCCGACAATATTGCCCTCATAGGAAACAGTCGGTATCAGCATTCCACAATCATACCGATATGCCCAGGTCTGCGGAGTCAGATGATAGAATCCGGGAACTCCACGCAGGTCAATGCCTTGATTAACCAGGTCTCCTGCGATCAGCAGTCCGGCAACAATATCATTTTTTGAGACTGTGCTCATCGCAGGCAGTCTTTTTTTGATCTGATTAATGCCATTACGGGCATACCAGTCCTCAACATTTTCCCCTTCCGGATGATTTGCAATCAGGACTGAACTTGGCGGCAATGAGGCAAAGTCTTTTTTGCATGCCTCCTGTGTCGGCAGTCCGCGTGCAACCAGGTTTTCCAAATGCTGACTGCTGAGTTTGAGGTGTTCCAAACCCAAAAGAGCCGAATACGCCTTATTCAGTGCTTTGTCATCGGCTGGATAGATATTGCTGTCCCGAAGCACGGTAAATCTGCTCCTCTGGGGAACAGATGATTTCACGCTGAGTTCACCGCATAGCTGTTTGAATACTTCTTTGGATTCTTCACGTCTCAATCCATGGCCGAAGCGCACCCGACTGTATAAGTCGAGTGCGCCGGTATTTTTCTGTATATCTTCCGGGCAATGGAAGCAATGGTAAACATCCAAAGAGGTGTCTACATCCATTGTATATCCTTTGTGATTGCAAAACGGGCAATGAACCTTGAAACTTCTGGAGCCTGGCCTGTTACGCGGACTTCGTTCCAGACCAAGCAAATCTACAATTTGTTCGATCGGGATCGAGAAATTACTCGCCACTTCGCTTTCTCCTCTCTCATACTACATCGAGAATCAGTTTGGCTGCATGCATCAAATCACCATCTCTGCTCTTTTGTGCGAACCAGCGCACGGTATCCGGGTCTTTTTCCAGAACCTCCCTTAACAGTTTATTACACCACTGGCCTTTGAGCGTTACCGGGAAGTTAAGGGCTTCCTCTTTTGTTTTAGGGCAATTTGGCGTAACCGGTATCATGGTGGCACTTCTGGAAAATTGACCTGCAATCTTCGCAGTACTCTGATTGAATGGAGCAGCTGAATTTTGCGGTAATGGTTCCGCCGGATTCATTCCATAGTTTCGGCTATTTGCCTGATCTGAAGCTGTCATCGGGTTTCCATCATCAGGTCCAAGTCTTTGAGGTTTAAACAGGAAGAAATCTGTGCCCATCCCACCGTCACAGGGAACATCCGCTCCATTTTCGCTGTCTAACGCGCTTGAAAACACAGAGCCAAAGCCTGCATTTGCGAGGGCACGTCCTTTTGCTATCGTAGCACAGCTCTGGATGCAGTATTCTCCTCCTTTGGAGCCGTTCAGGTTAATTCCACCGATTCCGTTTCCTACTGCTTCTCCATCAATATAGACAGTACATCTGCTCTGAATAAAGTTTGTACCTGCGACCACTTCTACAGGATGCTCTTCTATAAGGTAACTCTTATTGTTTTCCTGACACCAGGTTTGGAACCAGTAGACACGCCACTCCACCGTCAGATACAGTCTCGGGCTTTTCGACGCGTCCTTTTCCAGGTTAATCAGATGATCTCTGGGTTCAAATGAGCATTTTCGAAGCGCATAGTCTGCTCCTCCATATGCTGTATTACTCATTTCAATGCTCTCGTTTGTGTCCATGTTGAATTTCCTTCCTTTTACTTTAGCGGTAGTTTCCTCCGGAACTGTAATAGCTGTTATCCTTCGAAGTTTGCTGATACCCTGGTTGTGTTTCGTTCTGCCCGTTGTCGCTCCCCTGCTGGTTCTGATGGAAGCTTATTTGCTGCTGTTCATAAGCTGCAATTCCGCTCTGCACCAGGGGAATTCCATAGGCCATCTCCCAGACAGAGATAAAGTGAGACACAGCATAGAGGCAGCGCCACATATCATCGTCAGAAACCTGAATGAACAGGTTTATTTCATTACGTTTGCTGCTGCTCTGATATGAAGTTGTCCCGTTCTTCTGCTGGTTCGGAAACGCTTCAAAGTTCGAGATGCTGACAATCCAGGGAGATTTCATCACTTCATTCTTTGAATTAAACTGTTTTCTCTGAATGCTTAGAACAGACACCTTCACAAATCCGTCATTTGACTTGTAATAGGTATTCACTCGCTCCTGCCTGTAGGAAAACTCCGCATAAGGTTTTCCGGAAGCAACAACCGGGTATTTCTCAAAATCTGTAAACGCAGACTCGGCTCCTTTCGCGGCAGATCCGAATTCGGCGAACGGTCCTGCGGGATGATACTTCTGCTTCACCATATGTCCGCAAGCAGAAGCCATATTTTTCAGGAGCAATCTTGTAGCAACCGCTGTACGGTCAAGCTGAAAGGACATTGCCGACCCGTCTGCATACATTTCTACTGCATTGCTTCGGCAGACCTGCAGCATCTTGTCAACCAGAAAACACGGAATGATTGCTTCCGCTTTCTGGCTTCCGCTGGTATTGTCCTGAATCAAGAGTTTAATCCCGCTGACGGGAGCATGTTTGCTCCCGCCAATACCCTGAATATTTGCATAGTCTTCAAGATAGGCCAGCGTCAGTGAATTTCTGAAGTCCAGAAACTTGTTTTTTGACGCTGCTTTGGCTATGGTTCCATAGATTCGGTCGACAGACCCTTTCGGATCTTTGGTTCTGATTTCCATTGTGTTCTCCCTTACACTGCTGAATTTATAATTCTCTTCTTTACAATATTGACCAAAGTACCAGGTAGCTTTGCGAGATCGGATATGTCAATAAAGGAATCACCATAGATTGCTTTGATGTTCTCCTTATCACTTCCGATGGCGCAGGCCAAAACTTCAATTCCCTCTCGTTTTGCCTTCTTCAGGATCCCCTGAATATCTTTTGCTGCCTCTTCTCCGCCGTATCCGTCGTGATTTGGCCGCCCGTCCGAGATAACGACAAGCAGCCTCACCTGTTCCCGACGCTTCGATAAAAGCTCTTCAGCTATTCTCAGCGCCAGACCATCACGATTACAGTGATCCGCCTGCATTTTGGTCAGTGCGGCAGCCATCTTCGAAGTCCTGATTTTATCCTTTGAACTGATCTGCTCATAGTCTGCGTAGATCATATAGTTCACCCCGCCTCCGCCGTTCACTGCATTGTGTCCGGCAACAGCGATCGGGATGTTCAGTCCGGTGCAGAAGTCATGGAGCAGAAGTGCTGCCCTCATTGCTGCATCGATTCGCTCCCCCCTCATGGATCCGGAATGATCAACTAGGACAGATAAAGCCATATCAGGGAGGTCCTGAGGCAATTTCTTGTTTGCAAAGAATCGCTGATCCGGTCTGTAGGTATCTGTCGGGATCAGTGTCCTCCCAAACTGCCGGTGTTTCTGCAGCGTTCCTTCTTTCAGATCCCGAAGCAGCTCAGCCATCTGTTTTTGCAGACGTTTGGATATGGGTTTCAGTGACTTCATGATGCCGTTATAACACGCTATGTCCGTAGAACTGACTGCCTTGATACGTGTTGTTTGAATGGGTATCCCGTTATGGCTTTCGCTTTGATTGACTGCTCCTACGATATTCATCAGAGTGCTTTCAGCATCTGACTCCATCTCAGCTTCCGCCTGGTTTTGGGCAATATCATTTTTGATCGCGTCAAGAATGTGGTATATTGCCTGTTTTCCCTGGTTCTGCATCGCCTTGCCGGCAGTCTCTGCGGCAGTCTTGTTTTTCTCCGGAATTTTCCCGTTCCTCTCATTTGCTCTCTTTGCAATTGCAATATCTGATGAATGATGTCCGCTCGGTGCCTGTGTTACCCCTGCATTTCCGGAGGAATTCTTCAGTTCATCCAGGATTTTCTGAATTGTTTCCGCCGACGCATCTGATGTTTTAGGCATCTGGCCGTTGCAACTGCTTTGGGAGCTCCCTGTGTTTGAGGATGATGTGTTTTGTCCGGCGTCGTTTTGTCCTGCAGCATTTTGGGAATTCGCTTTCTCTTTTTTATCATTTCCGATGGTCTGCTGCTGTTTGTTTTCTTCCTGTTGAATCGCATTACGGATGTATGGCCAGAAATAAAGAAGCATCCAGTTAAGCTCGGAATACTTGCGGCTGACATCGTCTGTCGCCCGGGCTATCTCTGCATGCATCTTGATCTTTTCCAATGGTTTCCAATATTCACTTTGCTCAACAGTTTTCTGGTTTCGTGCCAGAATATCGTCAAAATATGCCAGCTGGAAGACATTTTCCTGCATGAATTCCAGTTCGGAATAGCTTCCCTTCTTAACATCATGCTCCAATGTTTCGAAAAAATCATAAAATGACTGTTTTGCCTGACGTCCAAGAAGAATGCTTTCTCCTACAAACGACCCGTAAGTATCAATCAGGCAGTCTTCATCATGTCGGTCAGAGATGATGTTATCAAGCTGGTGAAACACATACAGAAATATTTCCCTGGTATGGGTAGACCTGATGGCATCCTCCATATCAATCCAGTCAGCTTCTTCCTTTGAAGTAAGTTTTTTGGGTGTTTCACCATAGAACAGTCCGTCCCGAAGGTAGCTGTTTGCCCGTTTCATTTCATTGAAGTCGGTAAACAGATCGTGAGCCTTTTCGTGGAAAAAGGTTCCCATTACTCCCAGAAACTTCCCATCCATCGTATCAAACCACTCAATCTTTCTCGATCCGTAGTTGATATGCATCTGTGATCCGTTCGTATAAGAGAACCCGTCCGGACCTGTATCTTCAAGGATTATCGTCCTGGTTTCGCCGGAGCCGTTACCCATTGTCGTTGCAAGAGAAGTCAGATAGTTTATGAATTCCTCGCTCGTAAAAACATCTTTCTCTGTCAGCTGGCCTTTCTTCTCAAGGGAAAGCTTACGTAGTTTTTTTCTGATCGCAGGATCAAATCCCATATCATCCACTCCTCTTCTTTCATGATTGGATTGTCGCTGTAATCGCTGCCATTGTGGGAGCTACACAGCCATCCATAATCTCTGTTAAAGTCTCCGGGTCCGTTGTCGCTTTGCTGACAACGGCTTCCCTGCAGGTTTCCGTAATCATATTCTCTCCATCAATCTGAACAAGCTGAATCCAGCGTTCCAGCTCAACAACTGAGATATCACCATCTGTGATATCCCTGTCCTTACAGTACTTTCTGATCGCTTCCCAAATCTGATACATCTCATCCAGCAGGGTATCATCATCGAATCCCGTATTGGATTTGATGCGTTCCAGCATGCGGTCTTTGGGGAGCTCGTAGCTGTCAATGATAAAATCCATGCGCCTCATAAATGACGGGTCGAGAGGTCTGTTTGAGTTATATCCGACATTGTCTGTCCACAGGACAAGCGCATCTCTGTGTCTCTTAATAAAACCGCCTGTCGGCAGTGGTATTCTGCTTCCCGGCTTATCGAAATTATTCAGTCCTACAAGCGTAGCCGAATCACGGATCCGTCCGAACTCAGAAGGTTCACAGACCCAGCCCCGCTCAAGGGCGGTTACAAAAGGACTGACGACGAGTTTGAAGTGCGCTGTGTTGCTGCGTGCAATTAATGCATCATCGCGGGCTTTCATAACCTCGTCGGTCTCTACATTCTCATCTGCTATTCCAGTAAGGATCTCATACGCTCCTACAGGGTCAAGCCTGATATCATCAAAAGTCGGAAGCAAAGCCGAAAAAGCTTCACTATTTGCATCCGGATTTGGTACAAACTGGCTCAGGAAATCATTCAGTTCAGTCTGACTGCTGCAGGTTATCCGCACAAACGGCATGTGCAGAATACACGCAAGGATTTCAGCACCAGTCGACTTTCCAAACCCTGTTCCGCCTCTCCAGCAGAAGTTGTTGAGCGGTACATTGAATTCCCTGCTCTTCACAAACCGTCTTGCAAAGGTCATCACTTCATCAGGAACCGGCATGGAATCCGGAAACACCGGAATCATTTCAAGTTCTTCAGATGTCCAGCTTCTCGTATCGGAATAGCTTTGGAATTCCTTCTTTGCAGTCGCTATGTCCATTCTCCCCATCTGTGCAGAGCCTGAACTTCCGGTTGAAGGAACCAGGAGATCCGGATTTCCGCAAATGATCTCTGCACTCGCAAATTCATTTGCTTCAATCCTTCTGGCCTTCAGCAGACTGATATTTCCGTTTTTCAGTGAGCACGGTATTCCATTCTGATAAGTCAGTCCGTAATACAGGGTGTCATTTACCATGTAGACATCCTTTTCCTCCATTGCCGTCCCCGCCTCGAAGCTCTTTCGGCAGCGCTCAATCAGTTCCCATGTAATTGTCTGCGTGTTTCCTGTTGATTGAGAGGCCCGATCTGCTTCGATCAGTATATAAAGTGCAAGAATGGAAGAGGGGTCAAATGCAGTGTCTTTATTTCCCAGTCCCGGAATGTTCTTGAACCTACCGCTCGGCTCTCGGATAGCCGCGTATAATGCGCCGTTTTCCTGAGCATGGGCGAGAATCATGGATCCGTCCGGAAGTGTCCACTGAGATGCGTAGCTTCCTGTTGTAATCTTGCAGATGCCGATTTCGGAATTCTTTCTGTCCGCAACGGCGAGAAGCGCCTTTACACAGAACGCGTTTAGCCGGGATGACTGCTGAGTTGCGCTCGTGTTATAACTTGAGCAGTATTCCGGTCCGAACGGAGGTGTGTTCCATTGATCATACGGGGCCGGGCGGTTGATCGCTTTCCAGCCCTCTTCATACGTAAGCAATGCATAGCTGTCCTGTTTTCTAATAGCCATTGATCCTGTTCTCCTTTTAATCGTATTATCTTGCGAGATTTGATATGAAAAAGCCAGGGCTTCCTCTGACTGGAAAGTCCTGGCCGGAATAAAGGGATTTACTTTTTATGAAGCATAGATGCCGAAAACGGGCAGTTGCCCATCTAAGACTATCACTTCTATCTTTGATACTCGAATTATATTGTTTCTGCTAATCTCTGTCAACTTTCAACAGGCTCAGAAAAAAAGCAATGCGACTCTGAATTCCCTTGCTCTGCCATGTACAGGCTGTTACGTTCAACAAAGTATTGTCATGCCGTCCGGTTTCGCCGGTTCTGTCAATAGCAATTCTCAGAGCCCTTTAATCTATATATCTTTCTGCTTCGCAAGCAGGACAGTTCTTGCTTTCTCCTCTGTATCATCCGACTCATTATAACCGTCATATGGGGCGTCCGGATCATGAGGTTTTTGTCTGACCATAGAATTGCATACTTTGTCTATGTGACGAAATGCAAAATCAAGATCATCCGTCCAGCCTGTATGCCCGGTAATGATTTTTGGACTGACCTCACGTTTCCTCAGATTCGATTCCAGCGCTTTCAGGGAACGTTTTGCCAGTTCATTATCCTCCGCAAGTGAATTGATGAAACTGTAGCCACCGTCAGCACCAAACCAGAGAGTATCTCCGGTAAACAGGTATTCGTCATCGATCAGGTAAACCAAATGTCCCCAGGTATGCCCGGGACAAAGGATGCATTCGACCTTGATTCCGTTAATGTCCAGAATCTGACCGTCCTGAAGTAATGTTTTCCTGTTATTCGTTTTCACCATGGGCAGTTTGTAATAACCGAAAATTACTTTTCTGCGTACCTCACCGGTGAGATACCTGCTTTCAATCTCGCTCATGTATAGTCTCGCGTTCTGGAACAGCAGATCACTGTCTATTTCCACCGCACCGACATGATCGGTGTCCTGATGAGTAATGAGAATGTCATGGATATCCGCTGGGTTAATATCCAGCCACTTCATTTTTTCACCAAGCCGGTCATAATTGTACCCGGCATCAATCATGATGGTTGTCCCGTTTTTCGAATAGAAGAAGATATTGGCAATCCATTCACGAACGCAGGAAACACGCTCGTCAATGCGGCCAGTATTAAGCGGTTTGAAGATTTCCTTGCCTCTGTACCCCCAACTCATAACCTTTTTCTGAAAGACTGACGCACTCTTCGACATAGTGATTCTCCTTTTATAATCTAAAACTCATATCTGCTCAGAGCAGAAACAGCAATCCGAGAAACATAATAGCACCTGCCCAGTTCCCTGATCCGCCGATCCGCAGCGGAGTCAGCACCAGCATCAATAACGTTGTGTTGAATAGGCAGGCCCACTTCGGAAGCGGCGTATAGCCGTTGAAAACCGCAAGGAAAAGAGAAATCCCGAAGATCAGGAAGCCCGCATAGCAAACAAGCATGGTAACAGAAGTCTTCTTGAACAGGTCCGTGATGATTTCCCAGGCCTCTTCCGTGCGGCCGAGCTTTACATACAGCCATTCCGGTACACCGCATAACACATGATGCGCCATTCCAAAGGTGAAAATAAGGCCGATCGAGAGCAAAATCAGATCAGCATATAACGTTGAATATTGCTTCATCCAGTTATAGATTGCCATATATCCGAAAAACATCATGCACATGGCCAAACACCCCAAAACCATGGACAGAACGGAGTTTCTCAATGGCATGCCGTTAAATACCTCTGACAGTTTCTGATTATCCTTCATATATTCTGCTCTGAACCGTCCATTAGGCATATAGATCAGCAGGCAGTCACAGATACCGCAAAGCAAATGTCCGTCAAAAGCGGTCAATAATAGCCATTTCATGATGCTCAACTTCTATCTCCCCAAAATTAATGTAATCTAACAAGTTGGGATTATATCATATTCTTGCGAGATGTTAAACTATGCAAACAATGTTTTTTCAGGTGTTTGTTCTTCATTCTGGTTCTCACATTCAGAAGCAACTGGAAACAACCTGCAAAAAAGGTGCTCCCCATGAGGAAGCACCTAACGTATTACGTACTATCATTTAAATGTTTTGCAAAGACTGGTTCCGATTGCCTCGCCAATCAGCTTCTGACGCGGCTCCGGCGGCAGACTTGCACAGATACCGATAAATCCGAGAATATATCCGTCTTTGATCAGGAAGGTCTCATCTCCTTCTTTATAATAGCAGTCAGTATACTTCGTGAAGTCCTCTGCTATAAAATAATCCAGTGCCAGCCCAGTTTCCAGAGCCATGAACATCAGGAAGCCAATTCTGGGTGTTGTGGTCAGATACTCGTCTACAACAAACTGCCTGATAGAGTTACGGACAATGTATGGAGTATCCGGCCCGAAAAACTGATATGCCTGAACACCTTTATCGAAGAACAGTTCATGGAGCCTTTCGCCGGTGATCACGACCTGATTACGTTTAGGTTCATTCCTGACTGTACCCGGATTCTGCTTCTCAAGCAGCGCATACTGAACCTTTGCCTTGTTAAGCAAGCTCTTTTTCTCTGTTTCAGACAGACTGTGCATGAATCTGGCTGTTTCAGAATATGTTGAAGGCAGCAAGATTGTACCTGGTCTGCCGAACATCACTTTATGGCAGGATTCCTGCATCACATTATAGCAGAAAGGCGTAAGCATCGCCGCTGTCGGACTGAAAGGCCTCTTTCCTGTACAGGCCTTTGACAACGTCGTCTTATCGATACCGGAGAGCTGCGCGGCTTCCACGTGCCCGATTCCTTTTTCTTTCAGCTTCTGGCTGACATACAGTCCGGCCTGGAACTGGGCAAGTACAATTTCAGGTACATGCTCCGGATCAATTCCATATTTCTCTGCAGATTTGCTGTCTATCTCTGAAACAGATGCTCTGTACCTTGCCTCCAATGGCTCAATACTTTTATATGCTTCCAAATCAAAATACGGAAGTCTTAAAGGCGTAGTAGCTATAACATTCGCTATACTGGCTTTCACAAGGCTCCTCCTTCATTCACAGCAAAGGCAACCGCATTGTACACGATGTTTTTTCGTTCCTCCGGCAGGAAACAGAACAGTTTCATAATAGATTCCGTTTCGCCGTTTCCTGCTAGGACTGTGACCGATTCATCCAGCCCAAGCAGCCAGTGAAGCGAAACATCAAAGTTTACTGCGATATACGGCAAGATGTTGAGTTCTAATGCATTATAGCTGTAGACAATATTGCGTCTGCGATACTGCTTATCCACTCCCAGTTCCGAAATCTGCCTTGCAGTTTCAACTGAGCAGTAGCTTCGGACAGAATTCGCCTTCATGATCTTCTTGAGCGGTGTTTCAGCGTCAAGTTCAGGATCTTCAAACACATCCGGAAGCATGCTCCTGATCAGCGCCAGGACTTGCTTTCTATTATCAGAACTGAGCAGGTCGCAGTATGAGCACATATTGGTTTCCACCTCAGACGCCCATCTCGGCTCCTCGTATTCTCCGTCCGGATTTCTGGAGATTTCACGAAAGATGTCCTTGTATGTTACGCCTGTAATTTTCGTAAGTTCCGGCAAATGCTCGTAGCAGAGCCGTTTCAGCTTCCTGTCGCGGAGCTTTTCCTTAGGAACACCCATGATTTCGCTCAGGAATTGCGCATAGTCGTTCTGCTTCCTCTCTTTGTCTCTCCTGACAGCAGCAGTATCTTTTGTCGATATTTCAAGACGCTGATCGATGAGTTCATAAATGCTCTTCTCATCTGTACCGGATAACCTGTGCAACTGAACGGTATCTTTTTCCTTCTCCATGGGACTCTCCTTTTACTTATTCAGGCGCAATATTTGACAACTAAGCAAAAAGCATATATACTTGCAACTATAAAGCAGAATAGCTTCTGACTGACGGGATGGAAATATCCGTTTTAGCAGTATTTTAAACTATTCTCTCTTTCCTTTGAAGATCGGGAGGATGCATCCTGAAAGTTGACAATTACAAAAAAGTATCAAAACATGGAACCATTTTACTCCGACTGGCCGAACTTGTAAACTACTGAAATAAAAATATTTTCTGAGGTTTCTGGGGAACCCTTTTCTTCTCTGCTTGAGTTGAGTATCTCTTGTGAACAATGATGAATAATTGCCTGGAATGAACCGGGCGCAATTATAATTTAGCGGTGTGGCGTTATATGAACGGACCACACCGCTATTTTTCTGATGATTGGATTTATAGAGTCTGTAAGCCTTCTGTGCTGTCGCTTGCCTTTTCCAATGCCCCCGTATTCTCATGCGTTGATTGCTCTGCGTCTCTTTTTCCATGCGTGTTGGCGATCTGTTCAAGATCGCTCTCTGACAAATCAATCGCGTAACGGTTAGCAAGTTCATAGATTTTCTTCACACAGCGTTCTCTTTGAGCTGACATTGCTGAGAGAACCTTATCCCTGGACTTATGATCCAGGGAAACTCTTCTTATAATCTGTTCCGGTTCTCCTTTCCTCTTTGGTTTGTTATACTTCGATTCCGCTTCCTCAGAAGCAGAGCCGGGATCCTCGCTGAAACCGATCCAGAGCGGCTGCTCCGTCTTCAGTATCCTATTGAGGATACCAACCTCTTCAAGTTTCTCCGTAATCGAATTCAAGGCTCTGGTTTGTTCCTGATTGATTTTAATTGATGCCAATCCTGGTTCCTCCTCAATAATATGCCGCGCCAAATGTCTCCGCATCATCGGGAAACAGGTGCGAATTAAATGATTCTACCGTCATCGGCGCGAATGCGTCATATCCGATAATCAGCAGATCGAACTCGTCTCCTAGCTGTTCTGTATGCAGCCCATAGGCCATTCCTTCCGGTGCAAAATACACGGTAAAGTAGCCGTATCCTGTGAAGTTGATATTCACAGCATAGATATCACAGTTCTTGAACTGTCCTGCCGGAATGATTTTGCTTGTAGGACTGAAGAATTTGTTGAAGTAGACTCTCGGGATCTTTTCTATAACAACAAAATTCCTTGCCTTACCCCAGTCAGGCCTGATAAAGCCCAGGCTGAAGCTGTCACTCCCTGCCTGGAGGAAATTCACTGCCCGATTGAAGAGTTCTTCTCTCCATTCATATGAAATGTCTCCCGTATACTGAACATCGCTGTTTCTGAAGTTCTCAATATGGTATGAATTCGTTTCCTGCTCATATTTGATATCTGCTCGGGCGGCTCCCATTAGCATTCCATCAGAAAGCCTGACGATCAGAATATAAAGGATATCCCCATCATGTTCCTTCCCGCCGCACGCCGGGTTGTCTCTCCATCTTACGCCATATAGCTCGGAATTCTCCGTTACTGCGGGCACAACCTTGTCGAATGTTCTGCCCAGTATAGCAAGATCTGAATATTCCGCGTTTTGAGGATCAGATCCGGCTGCGGTCTTAGTGACGGCATATTCTAACGGGACCCTGTCCGTCCTCAGCAGATAGCCATACTGTTCATATGGATTCCCGGCATATTGATAGATGAAATGGGGATTGATATATAAAGCGTCCTGAATGTCTGACCGATCCAGGCCGATAGTGAGACTTCTCCCGAATCCTGTTTGCACGTCTGGTTGTGCCCTGTTCTCATAGATGCCATCGGCGTACTTTTCAAATGGGTTGATTTCATCTTCTCTGATTATTACCTCAGATTCTGAAGGCAACGAGATCGATGGAGTCGCAGTTTCCTTTGGCCTTGCACTTGGATCATATGATTCAGATATCACACTGCTCTCTGCAGAAGGAGTCCGTGATTCTCTCACTGTCATGGTAATAATCATCAGCAGCAGGGCCAAGAATCCGGCAAGCGTTAGAACTATGCTGTTATGCCTTCGCCGTTGCCTCATTCTCCCTCTCCGCATCGAGGATGAGCAGGTCCTGATAGATCTCTCTTAGCGAAAGCCCTGTAACGTCCCGGATCTTTTCCGCCATTGAAAGGGGCATGTGCTCCCAGCATTTCAAAACCGCATTAAGCTTGGTATTGGAATAGCCGGTCTGCCGGGCAAAGGTCCGCATGGGGATCAGCCTGCGTTTTTTCCATCGTTCAATATTGGAATAGTAAGGATAATCGAAAACTGTCGGATGGTATGAAGTTACGCGCCACAGGGTTTTATAGATCTGTTCTCTGTCAATGCCCAGTGAATCCGCCGTCTCTTTTACAGCCGTTTCGACACCGTCCGTTTCATATTTCCCCTTAAAACACTGAGTTGCAGGAATTCTGCTGAGATATTCCATAACAACATTATATTCTTCAACTGCCGTAAGAACCGGTTCTCCGGTCTGCTGAGCCGGGCTCAGTTTATTGTTTCTCGGTAGCCTGTCCAGCACATTGTAAACATATTGCCTGGATACCCCGATGTCCTCTGCAATCTTGGCAACAGAATTGCCCATCAGTCTGCTTCGTACTATTTCTGCTACTTTAGAATTTATCATTGTCTATATTGCATTCCCTCCTTTTTTTCGGTGTTTCTTCCAAAAACTACAGCGCCAGGATCTTGTTCATAGCCATTGCGAGTCTGGCATTCTCGCTGAGATTCTTATCGATTCTGCTCAGCACCATGATTTCCGTAGAAAGATAATCCGAAATAGCCTCGTTCACAAACTTCGAGTACTCTCTGACATTGCTGGCATAAATCATGTGATGCAGCTTAAGGGCTTCGTAAACTTCAGAGGACAAATAGAAGGACTTCTTGACCATCGCAGTATTTGGGGGCAGTCCGTTCTTTTGAGGCAAGTCTTCAGCATTCTGAGACCTGATTCTTTCTTCTGAACTATCTTTTCTCTCTTCTTCCGTGGAGAAGAGCGCATCAAGAGAGAGCATATCTGAAGGCTTAACCTTTGCAGCCAATGCTGATAACCTCCTCCACCAGCATCTCATATGCCATTGCCGCCCCGGATTTGGGCGCATGGACAAAGATACTTTTGTTCGCTGCGCTGACTTCTGCCAGTTTAACGGTGCTCGGAATAACTGAATTCAGAACCGGAATTGCCCTTCCGTACTCTTCCTGAACCACCCTGACTACATCTCCTCTGAAGTTTGTCCGGTCCGCCATGGTAACGAATACTCCTCCGAGAGTCAGATTCGGGTTAATCTGACGTTTTACCTTATTCACGGTAGTAATCAGTTCCATAACAGCGTCTGCAGCCAGCAGTTCAGCCTGGACAGGAATCAGCACATAATCCGCTGCAGAGAGCGCGTTGATTACGAGCATGCCGAGAGCAGGTCTGCAGTCCAGAATAATGTAATCGTAAAGATCTCTGAACTGGTTCAGATAGGTTCTTAATATGGTTTCCCTGCTCATGACATTCACCAAAGCAACCTCAACCGCCGTTAAGGTTCTGTTTCCCGGGATGAAATCAAAGCCCTCCTCATGACTGTGGATCTCCGGGTGCTGTTGCATGCTTGCGTCATTGACAATGTCCTGCATGGACTCGCCAAGTGTGTTTGTAAGATCATGCGGCCTGCGTAATCCCAGCATTTTAGTCAGGTCCCCCTGCGGATCTACATCTACAAGCAAGACTTTGAACCCTTTCCGCGCAAGTCCTGCTCCGACACAAAACGCACTTGTGCTTTTTCCTACCCCGCCTTTCTGATTGGTAATAGCAAATATCTTTGCCATAATCATTCTCCCTCTTATATGCTGATTTCTCGCTTTTGTCATCGCCTGATTATATACTGGTTTCGAGCTTTTGTCAACACCGATACGTGTTCGCAATACAAGATGTTGAGTTTCCTAGAATATGCCTGTTAGCATATATTGCGATTTCAGCTTTGGGTTAATTATCTCTTGCTATGTGTAAGAGTAATAGCATTTTGCTTCTTGTTCTCACCTCCTACAAAGAAGAACTGCATTGTATTCTATTTTGATTTTTTAAATTAGTCAACTTTACAGTATTAGATAAAAATTGTAATATCGGGACGATTATAACCTGAGAGGAGATTTGCCATGAGCAAAAAAATGACGGTCATTCTGACCGCTTTCTGCATCATATTCTTCTGTATCGCCGGATATAGCATTTACAAGGTATTTACCATTGAGAGCGACTACATGCAGGGGCGTAAAGACTATTCCGAAATTTCAGCCGACTATTTAACTGTGTATGATTCAAAAACTAATGCCGGTTCTCAGAGGCCGGATGGCGATTACTCCCCTATCCATGTGAACTTCAAGGAACTCCGTGAAAAAGTGAATCCAGAAATATGTGCCTGGATCTGGTGTCCAGGCACAATCATTGACTATCCGGTTGTTCAGCACAGTGATAATGAGTTTTACCTGAATCACGGAGCCAATCTTTCCGAGAACCCAAGCGGTGCAATCTTCATAGATTCGGCAAACTTCAATGATTTCTCTGATCACAATACCATTATCCACGGACATCATATGGGTGACGGCTCTATGTTTGCCTCTCTGCCAAAATGGTATTCCGAAGAATATTGGGAAGAGCATCCTGTGATGTATTTGAACACCGCTGAAAACGGGAACTATAAAATTGAGATATTTGCCGCAATGGAGGTTCCGGCCGGATCTGAGCCATATAAGTTTGAGTTTGAAAGTAAGAATTCAATCGAAAACTGGCTTTCATGGTTAAATGATAGTTCCGCAATTAATACTGATATCATTATCACTCCGGAAGACCATTTCGTCACGATGAGCACATGCGCTTATTCTTTTGAAAATGCGAGAACCGTAGTCGTCGGAAAAATGATATGTCTAGATGACTATTCTGATAATTACAGATCTGGTTCTTCTAAATCTCTCGATTAAGGAGAACTAAAGTATCAAAAAACACAAAAGCATTGTTGTAGAGTATAGTAAGCCCGTTTTCCCCCACCCCCTTCTGCAACAACGTGCATAAGTCCGGATTTTCTCCCCCGGTGGAAAGCAACAGTCTGAACTTGATTTTTTACATAATTTCGGCGCATCAAAAGCGCGAAATTCATGTACGGAAAAGAAGCCTAGAGCCCAAGAAGCCCATTTTTTACAGGCTTTCTGGCGATTATGTAAAAAGCAATAACAGACGAGCGCCTCACTTTGGAGACGCTCGTTTTCACTTTATAGTGTCGGTATAACGATTTGGAAAAATTAGTCCTCGTAGCTAACGCTTGCCATATACACGCATTGTAGGTATAAAAAGACCATGATTAAAACCATTTGCTGATAAAGAAACTGAAAAGGTTTACCACAAAATCTTTTCTTGAAACAACCTACTATAATGGACGATATTATGGATACATCAATTACCACTCCAAGGATTAGTGAAATTCTCTGGGAAGAATTCATGCAGCCGATGGGTATTTCCGCATATCGACTTGCTACGGATATTCATGTCCCGGTTTCCAGAATTCAGAATATTTTGCATGACCGGAGAAAGATCACACCGGATACATCCTTACGTCTTGCCCGTTATTTCGGTGTTTCGAACAGATACTTTCTTGATATGCAGAATGATATTGATGTACGAAATCTGAAAATGCAGCTTGCTACTGAAATTGCAGTCATCCGGCCATTTCAGGAGGCCGCTGCAGGGTAAATATGGAGTAATGTGGGGAGCTTTTACGGCTCCCCTCAAATAATGCATAATAGATGCAGGCGGTTGCAATCAAAGCCACGCATATAACATAACGCGCATCTCTGCTTTAAGCAGGAGATGCGCGTTATGTATAGGAAAAACATCCTCTTACTGTTTGAAGCGCTGTACAAGGAAAAGAATCCCAGCCAGTGTCAGTGCCGTTCCAAGCCCTGTGTAGAATACTGCGATGAAATGGAGTGGGAGCAGCTCAAATCGCCGGATCAGTATCCCACCTCCGATCATCACCACCATGATCATAAAGGCCTTCAAATCCAGGAAGCGATAGACTGGTTGCTTCTCCCGTTCATAGCCGAGCATCCTGGCTGTGTGCTTTTTGACCAGTTTGCCGAAGACCATAAAGTGGAACAGAAGGAATACGACCACGGAGAGCAGATAATTGACAATGGAATGATAGTCCTGGTAAGTCAGAATCCCGATCCGAAGCACATTGATCCCTGCAATCAGCCATACGGCTCCAGCGACAATCAGCAGGTTTTTTTTATGAAGCATAGAGTATCCTTTCCGGCTCGCGCCAATGTATTGTTTACCCACCCTGTTTCAAGGCTTTTTCTCTATTGAATCATCCCCAAAGCTGTTCTCCTCTATGCTATGCTGAATCTGCAGCACCTCTTCCGGGTGCAGTGCACGTTGCCGCCGCATCATCTCGTTTAGGCAACTGTGCAGAAACTGGCTGCGCATCGGCTGGGTATTGAAGGCTTCCCGGGATTGCATCCGCAACTCTGCCATGGTTTCCATGATTACATCCATGCACGTGGGGATATGTTCAGCCAGAAGGTCGCGAAGCAATGCGCTTGCAGCTGGACTTGCACCGAGACTGGATACGGCAAGCATAGTACGGCCCTCTCGGTAAACCGCGGGAAAAACCGCTGTTCCGCCCTCGGCCCGGGACGCGCTGTTAAAGGGAATGTGCTGTTCCCTGCAGGCTTTCTGCAGCAGCAGAGTCGTCTCTGCATCGCCTGTGGCGTCCACCACGAGGCACTGTCCGCTCACATCTTCCTTCGACACCTTCCGCAGGTAAATGCGGATCGGCAGCGCCTGAAGTTCGGGGCAAATGATCGGAGCGACCACTGTCACGTCAGCTCCCAGTGAGCAGAGCAGCTCCGCCTTATGTAATGCGACTGGGCCTCCCCCGGCAATCATGCAAGGGATGCCCTCCCATTCGACGAAAACAGGAAAAAAGGCCATGTTCGAGCAGTTCCTTTCTCTTTCGCGCTTCAGACGGGATGCAACGGAAATGATCTTTAATGTTCGGTCAGGCCAAGTTCCGCGGCTGCCTGTTCCACACAGGCGACCAGGGACTCCAGCGTGGCTTCGGCGGCCACCCAGGTTCGCATTCCAAAGCGGTCCGCCTCCCGCTGCGTCTGCCGGCCTATGCATACGGCGCGCAACCCGGTCAGATCGATCCCATGGGCACTTTCCACAAAGCCTCTCACCGTGGATGCGCTGGTGAAAACGGCAAAATCCACATCCTCCCGCTGAAGGAACTCAGTCTCATCCAAGATCCGTGGAGTTCTGTGCACCGTATGATAAAGGGGCAGATCCGTGAGGATCAGATGGTCGCCTTTGCTCAGCTCCTCGATAAGCTCTGGGTTTCCGGCAGCGGCTCTTGGGATCAGGATCCTCTCACCGGCACCGCAGATACCTGCAAGCTCCGTGCCGAGTGTCCGACCGTCGTACACCGACGGGATGAAGTCTGCCCTGAGTCCGTACTTCCGAAGCTCCTTCTCACTCCCCCGCCCGATCGCGGCGAGTCTGACACCGGCGAGGACGCGCAGGTCACTGCGCTCCATCAGCTGTTCCAGAAAGATTCTCACGCCGCTGGGGCTGGTAAACACTAGCCAGTCGAAGTCACCCTGTCCCAGCTTCAGGATTACCGTATCAAGGGTTTCCTTGTCCTCCGTGAGCTCCGTCGTAATGGCAGGATATTCCAATACCTCCGCACCCTGCAAGCGAAGCATGGCGGAAAGGCCAGAAATCAGTTGCTTCGGCCGCGTCAACAAGATTCTGACGCCTGCCAGGGGGCGCTTCTCATACCAGGAAAACTGTTCCGCCAACGAGCAAACTGGCCCGACCACAATAACAGCGGGAGGCTGAATGCCGGATTGCGCACTGGCTTCCGGCAGCGTGCTTACTGTAGCAACAATCCTTCTCTGACGTGCGGTGGTTCCGTTTTCCAGCACGGCTGCTGGGGTGTCCGGAGCCATGCCAGCGTTCACAAGACCTGCGCAGATCTCAGGCAAAGCCCTGACTCCCATCAGGAAAATCAGTGTTCCCCCACCACGGACAAGCGCTTCGAAATCAAGGTTGTCGGCACTGTCCGCCCTCTTGTGCCCGGTGATGATATGCACAGAGGAGCAGAAGTCCCTGTGAGTGACCGGGATACCGTTGTAAGCTGGGACGGCTAGGGCGCTCGTAACACCGGGGACAACCTCAAAGGGGATTCCGTGCTCCCGAAGTAGTTCCAATTCTTCCCCTCCGCGACCGAACAGGAATGGGTCTCCGCCCTTCAGGCGGACAACACGATACCCCTTCTGCGCTTCCTCCAGCAGGATGCGGTTGATTGTCTCCTGTGGGAGTGTATGGTTTCCTGAACGCTTTCCAGCATAGATCAGTCTAGCCGTCTCCGGGATCATACTCAGTACACCAGGGCCGACCAGAGCGTCATAAACGACGACTTCCGCCTGTTCCAGGACCTCTTTGCCCCGCAATGTGAAGAGCCCCGGATCTCCGGGGCCGCCTCCGACCAGCCAAACCTTTCCACCCATTCCGTTACAACCTTCCTTTACTCAGTGAGCGTGCCAATTCACGTCCCAGCTCCTCCGCGTCCGATACAGAGCCCTTCAATTCTCCGATGCGATACATCCCGGAGTCTCCGTCATAGTATAGTCCGCGCAGTGCAATCTGATCCACGCTCACCACCGCATAGGCACAAACGGGAGAGCTGCAGCCCCCGTTCAGCTCACGGACAAATGCCCGCTCACAGACAGCGGCGGCAGCGGATTCCGGATCGTAGTATTCCTTCAGACAATCCCAGACAGTTCCGCTCCGGCCCTGGACGGCAAGTATGCCCTGGCCGGCCGCAGGGATCATTTCCTCAACGCTAAAGTAGCGGCTTATCCGGTGGGCAAGGCCCAGGCGCTTCAAGCCGGCAGCTGCAAGCACAAGCGCCGCGTACTGCCCACTATCCAACTTGTTCAGCCTGGTCTGGAGGTTACCCCGCACAGGCCTAATCTCCCAGCTCGGATAGAGCTGCTTCAGCTGCAGCGCACGCCGGAGGCTGGAGGAGCCAATGGGTAGGGCCGGATCCAGTTCTGTTCTATCGGCAGGGAGAACCAGTACGTCACGGGGATCCTCTCTCCGGGACATGGCCACAATCGGCAGATCGGAAGGCAGATCCATGGGCAGGTCCTTCAGGCTGTGAACCGTCAGATCTGCCCTGCCTTCCCGGAGGGCGACGTCCAGTTCCTTGACAAACAGACCCTTCCCGCCGATCTGGTCCAGCGTCCGATCCAGAATCCGGTCACCGGTGGTTTTCATGGTCAGCAGGGAGACCTGGGCGTCAGGCAGCGCTTTCCGGATGGCATCGACTACCGTCATGCTCTGTGCAACTGCGAGGCTGCTCTCCCTGCTTCCAATGACGATCTTCTTCATCGGAAGAAATCTCTTACCGCTTCCAGTGTTCTGTCCAGGTCTGCGTCGCAGTGGGCGCAAGACAGGAAGACTGCCTCAAACTGTGAGGGAGCCAGCAGGATGCCGCGGTCAATCATGTGTCGGAAGTAGGCTGTGTACCGGTCGGTATCGCTGGTCTGTGCGGAAGCATAGTCGCGCACGAGCTGCTCAGTAAAGAACAGACAACCGAGAGAACCCACGTGATTCACCTGGCAAGGAATTCGCTCCTGCTGGACAAGCTGCTTCAGTTCCCCAAAAAAGCTGTCCCCGGTTTTGTTGAGTTTTCCATAGAAATCCGGGCTGTCTTTCAGGATCCTCAGCTGGGCAAGTCCAGCTGCCATGGCAACAGGGTTGCCGCTAAGGGTGCCGGCCTGATAAACCGGCCCACAAGGAGCCACCCGTTCCATGATATCGCGTCGGCCACCGTAGGCGCCGACAGGCATACCGCCTCCAATGATTTTGCCGAAGGTGCTCAAATCCGGGCACACATGATAATAGCCCTGTGCGCCGTCTGGGGCCAGACGGAACCCAGTGATCACCTCATCAAAAATGAGCAGGCTGCCGTGCCGGTCGCACACGGAGCGCAGGCTCTCCAGAAAGCCGTCTGCGGGCAGTACAACACCCATGTTGGCTCCGACAGGCTCCACGATGACGGCGGCAATCTCTCCGGGATTGGCCTCAAAGAGCGCCTCCACCGACTCCAGATCGTTGTACACGGCACAGAGCGTATCGCGCGAGCAGGCCTCCGGGACCCCGGCGCTGCCGGGGATGCCCTGGGTCATCAGTCCGGAGCCAGCTTTAACCAGCATTGCATCGCAGTGCCCGTGGTAGCAGCCGGAGAACTTGATGATCTTGTCTCTGCCGGTATAGCCCCTGGCAAGCCGGATGGCACTCATCACGGCCTCCGTCCCGGAATTGACCATACGGACCATCTCAATGGAAGGAACCATACTGCAGATCAGCTCCGCCATCTCGACTTCCCGCTCAGTGGCAGCTCCGAAGCTCAGACCGTCCGAGACAGCCTTCCCGACCGCCTCGATCACAGCCGGGTGGCTGTGTCCCAGAATCATGGGGCCCCAAGAGCAGATATAGTCGATGTATTCCCTGCCGTCGACGTCCCAGACGCGGTCTCCCAGGCCCTTACGGATAAAGCGGGGGGTCATGCCAACAGATCCAAAGGCTCGTACCGGGCTGTTCACGCCACCGGGGATGCACTCCTTCGCACGATGAAACAGGTTCTCAGAAGATATCATCATCCGATTCTCCCTTCCCTCATGAATTGCGCCAGCTCCTTGGCATAGTAGCTCAGATAGATGTCGGCGCCTGCGCGGTAGGCGGAGACCGCCATTTCACAGAAGATCTTTTCCTCATCGATCCAGCCCCGCTGTGCGGCGGCCTTTACCATGGCGTACTCTCCGCTTACGCTGTACGTCGCCACTGGAACGTCGACGATCTCACGCACATCTCTTACCAAGTCGAGATAGGACATGGCGGGCTTGACCATCACGATATCGGCGCCCTCTGCGACGTCAAGCAGGGCCTCCTTCCGGCCCTCCCTGCGGTTATGGAAATCCATCTGATAGCTCTTCCGATCGCCAAAGGAGGGCGCAGAGCCCGCAGCCTCCCGGAAGGGACCGTAAAAAGAGGATGCGTACTTGACTGCATAGGACATAATCGGAAGACTGGAAAAGCCATTTGAGTCCAGACATTCCCGGATTGCCCGGATGCGTCCGTCCATCATGTCGGAAGGGGCAACCATATCTGCTCCCGCCCGGGCATGGGACAGGGCAGTTTTCGCCAGCAGCTCCAGAGTCTGGTCGTTGTCGACATCATGGCCGTGTAGGACACCGCAGTGACCGTGGGAGGTATACTCGCACATACAGACGTCCGTGATCAGATACAGGTCCGGGAACTGATTCTTCGCCATTCCGAGTGCACGCTGCACCACGCCGTCTTCCGCATATGCCTGGCTGCCCACGCTGTCCTTTTCGGCCGGAATCCCGAATAGCATCACGTTGCTGACGCCGACGCGGCTCAGCCGCTCCAACTCCTCCGACATCCGATCCACCGTATAGCGGTACTGCCCGGGCAGGGACGGTATCTCTTCAACGAGGTTTGTTCCGTCCATCACGAACATGGGATAGATCAGCGACGCGGGATCCACCCGGGTTTCCCTTACCATCCTGCGGATAGATTCGCTGCCGCGCAGTCTTCTCGGTCTCTGTGTCAGATCCATTTCATTGCCTTCTTTCATCTGTATCGTTACTCGTCGAATGCTTTTTCCATTGCATCCAGACAGTCCCTGAATTCTCGATCGGTCAGTCTGTCACGCAGGCTGAACAGGAGATGATTCATCATCCGGGCGGCAGCGCCCTCAACTTCCTTGCGCAGGTCTGACTTTTCATCCTCATGTAATGCGATGTAGCGGAAGAAAGGGTTCATACGGTCTCCCACATCCTTCCCGGTACGGGACTTGAGATCCTGAATTCGGGGAATGAATTCCCTGCAGTCATACCAAGAGTTGAAACGTTCCTGCTCTTCCTGAAGTATTTCCTCCGCTCTGGCGAGATTGACACGAAGCTTCTCAGAATGCAGATCTATGTGAAAAGAGTCGATGTCGTACATGATGAACCCGTCCAGTGAAGCAATCTCCGGCTCCATATCACGGGGTACCGCGAGATCAATCATATAAACGGGATGATCGGGCTTCATGCCGCACAGATCCTGATAGCGTAGTGTATAGTTCGGACTGCTGGTGGCACTGACCACAAAGTCGCAATCCGGCAGAACGGACAGTCGTTCGTCATAGTTGATGCGCCGGCAGCCGGGAGGAATGTCGACAATTCCGCTGCGGTACTGTCGGACGGTGACGGTCACCATCGCTCCGTGGTCCAGGAGAGCCTGAGCCGCCAGCCGGCCCATCATTCCATTTCCTATGACCAGGCAGCGGCTGTCGGTTACGGTAACACCCCCTTCCGCCAGCATCCTCAGGGCCGCGTGAATCACGGAATGATCAGCTGTAGACAGGTTGGTCTCGGTCTTGATCCGTTTCCCGGCGGTCACGGCAAGACGGAACAGCACCTCCAGGCAATGGTCTGTGGCATAGCAGCTTCGGGCAAAGGCCAGCGCATCTCCAACCTGTGTAATGATCTGGTCCTCCCCTACGATTCTCGATTCCAGCCCGGCCGCAAGTCGAAACAGATGGTCAACGGCATCCTGTTCCTTCCGCTCGACAAAAAAAGGGGCGTACTGAATCGGGTCTACGTGAAGGAACCCGCAGATAAGCGAAACCGGAGAAAGTTCCTCTTCCTCCGAGACGCTGAACCAAATCTCCATCCGGTTGCAGGTTGAGATGATCACGCAGCCTTCAACCGCAGGGAGTGCCAGGAAGTCCTTGTACGCCTGCTCCATGAGCTTTTTAGTGAAGGAAAAAACGCTTCTGACGTCCAGACTTGCCAGGTTGTGATCAATGCCAGCCATCTGCACGGACATAAAAACTCCTCCAGAAACGGTAATGTCATATTGGAGAAACCATTGTCGCTGTCCAGATCCGGACGACTCTGTCGACATTACCGGGGATAGAAAAGCTGTGGGGACAGCACCGAGTGCAGTCTCCGTAAGCGGTTTTACACAGCAAATTGCGTTTCACTTTACAAAAAAGGGTTTTCTGTCTCCGTCTATGCCTCCGGATCCAGCACCTGTTCCATCCTTTTGAGACAGAGTGTTCCGATCGCGGCACAGACCTCGGGAGATTCCAGCAGGCCATGACCGAGCATTTCCGAATGGATGCCGGCTGCAGTGAAAGCGCGGCGCAAGGCGGCCCCTTCCGCCGCAATGTCACGGGCAACATGTGAAGCGGGTGACAGAAACAGCGGAAACAGAAAGATGTGGGAAATCTGTTTCTTGCAAAGAATCGGTAGTAGGGATTGAACGGAGGGTTCTCCGTAGAGCATTACGAGATAGGTCTCCGGGAAGGACTTGCGAAGCCCGTCCCGAAAACGGATATATGACTGGTCCTCAAAACCGGTGGAACCGTGCCCGACCAGAACGAGCGCGGTATTAACGGTGGAGTTTATTCTAGGTCACCACTTTCCTCTGTGAAATACTTCATTCCTGTTTTTTTTAGTTCACGAAGCGACCGGAGACTTGCGTATCTGATCGGACGGATGCGGCGTTCCATCTCCTCCAGCAGCTTTAGAAAACGAGCCTCTGAGCGTTCATGCACCATGGTATAGAGGTTGTAATCAAATTCAGGCCTGCGGCTGCGGACGTAACAGTGCGTAACCTGAGGAAACTCCGTGACCGCGGCTGCTGCTTCGGAAACGCGATCCTCAGGAACGTCCCAGACCAGCATGGAATTGATGGTGTAACCGACGCTGCGGTGATACAGCGCAGCCGCAATCCGTTTGAGCCGGCCCTGCCGCTGAAGCTCCCTTGTCATCTCCAGTACCTGTTCCCCACTCACGCCGAGGGCGTCGCCAAGAACATCAAAGGGCCTCTCACAGAGAGGAAACTCCTCCTGTAGCAAGCGGATCAAAGCAATCTGACTGTCTGTCAGTGGCGGATTCATGGTCTTTCCTCTCTCACGTCAAACGCGGCATGGATTTTGAACTGCCGTAAGCGTTCAAAACGGTAGACCCGATCCGTCAAGCCGCTGGATTCCAGTTGACCGATCACCCGGTCAAGATCCTCCTGCCTGCGGCAGGAGAGTGTAAACCACATATTAAGCGTATGATCCCGCAGATAGTTGTGCGTGATCCCGGGAATCGTGCTGATCAGGTTCGCCATCTCCTCGACATGCTCTTCCGGAACGCGCATGGCACAGAGGAGAGAATGATACCCGAGCGAGGCGGCATGAAAAAAGCCGGAAAAGCGACGGATCCAGCCGTCTTCCATGAGCCGGGTGATGCGTGCGATCACCTCCTGGGCGGACAGTCCGCCCAGTCGCTCACCCAGGCCCCGATAAGGCTCCTCCGTAAGAGGAATCCCCTCCTGGAGCAGATTCAGGAGGGCCCGATCTGTATTGTCCACTTCTCTCATCCTACTCGGAATCAGAGCTGTACCGGGACGGGGAGTCTGCGCTCCTCTTCGGTCAGGTAGCAAGCGGGGTCGAAGCCCCAGAAATCGCCGCTTACTGCTTCCGCGCGGGAACGGAAATTACCGTTACAGACAGAGAGCCAGCTGCAATTGCGACAGGTCTCTGGCAGAAGAGACTGCCGGTCCTTCAGGCCTGCGAGAAGCGGAATGCTTCTGTCGGTCCAGATCTCGCTGAAGGGGCGCTCACGCACATTGCCCAGTGTATGCTGCTGGGTGAACTGATCCGGATGAACATTGCCTTCGGCATCGATGTTGGCAAAAGCCATCCCGGAGCGGTTTCCTCCGTTGCGGCGGAGCAGACGGTAGATGGCGGCGCAACGCTCGGGATCGGACTCACGAAATTTCAGACAGAGATAGGGGCCGTCCGCATGGTTGTCCACCATGAGGACCTCCTTTTTCAGACCGCGTCGGTGAAAATCCAGCGTGCGGTCGATAATCAGGTCCAGGACGTCACGGGTCTGCTGAGGGCTGAGATCCTCCTTTTGCATGGTGCTGCCGCGGCCGGAATAGACCAGATGATAAAAGCAGATGCGGTCCACATCCTCCCGCTCCAGAATATCAAGGATTCCCGGGACATCGTCAACGTTGTTCCGGTTGAGGGTGAAGCGGAAGCCGACTCGCTGCCCGATACGGCGGCAGTTGCGCACCCCGTTGAGTGCACGCTCATATGCTCCCGGCATTCCGCGGAAGCGATCGTTCGTCTCCGGCATCCCGTCCAAGCTGATGCCGACGTAGCTGATCCCGAGTGAGCGGATACACTCCGCGAGTTCCGGGGTGATCAGCGTTCCGTTTGTCGAAAGCGTCACGCGGATACCGCGTTTGATTGCATGTCCCGCTAGAACAGGAAAATCCTCCCGGCAGAGCGGCTCCCCGCCGCTGAAGAGCAGCGCAGGCACGTGGAAATCCGCCAGATCATCAATCAGGCGAAGAGCTTCTTCGGTGTTCAGTTCATTCTCATAAAGCCGGTTTTCCGAGCGGGAATAGCAGTGCCGGCAGTGAAGATTGCATGTGCGGGTATAATTCCATGCTACGACGGGGCCGCGGCCTTCCGCCACCCCGTCGGTCTGGGAGAAGGCGTTTACGGTGTACCGCAGCTTATCGCCGGAATAGTTGTCGCCGATCAGCATCTTGGTCAGACTGAGCATGCTTTATGCCTCCTGCATCTGAAGTCCATAGGCACAGTAGCTGTCTGCAGCCATATAGTCTCCGTTATGATAATAAGCCGCGCGCGCACGGCAGCCGCCGCAGATGTCCTGATAGCCGCAGGCGCTGCAGTAGCCTCCGTAGTTGCGGGTGCGCAAAGAAGCAAAGAGTTCACTGTTTTTCCAGATTTCGTCGAAGGGCTTCTCCCGGATGCTGCCGGCCTCTTCGGTCATGTACGCGCAAGGACGGACCATGCCGACTGGACTGACAATGCAGTAAGTGAGTCCGGCAAGACAACCCCTGGTAAAGCGCCGGTCGAGCGTGACGCCGAGCTGCTTAGCTACTCGCGTGAACTGAGGCGCACAGGTCGGCTTGATTGGGATAGGGATCTCTTTCTGCTTCATCATGATCCGCTGCAGCAGCTCCTCGTATGCCTGAACCTCAAGAGCAGAATCCTCAATAAACACTCCGCGGCCGACCGGGATCAGGAAGAACAGGTAAGCAGCCATGGCGCCCTTCTCTACGGCAAAATCAATCACGTCGCAGATCTCATCCCGGTTCCAGTCCATGACGGTGGTGTGCAGCTGGAAAGGAAGCCCGGCCTCTCGGCAGTTCTCCATCCCCTGCAGTGTGCGGTCGAAAGCGGTTTCATCACCCCGGAAGGCGTTATGCTTGTCACGATCCAGACTGTCCAAACTGATGCCCATGGCCGCAGCTCCGCTCGCCTTCAGCGCGCGGACTATCTCTGGCGTAAGCAACGTGCCGTTGGTCCCGAAGACAGGCCGCAACCCTTTTGAGGAAGCATAGGAGACCAGCTCCAGAATATCCGGCCGAAGCAGTGCCTCGCCGCCGCTGAAGATCATAATCCGGAAGCCTGCCCTGGCAATCCCGTCAATCAACTCCCGCGCTTCAGCGGTCGTCAGCTCTTCGGCACGGCTCTCTCCAGCATTCTGGTAACAGTGTTTACAGTGGAGATTGCATTTGTTTGTTGTCATCCAGGAAACGATCATTTTTAGTCAAACGCTCCTTCTATATGCACTGACCCGGAATCCAGTCCGGAAGCTTCTAGTCTGAATACCCGTTCCTGCTTGAAATACAAAAGCCTCAAAGCCGGGACAGGCTTGCTGTTTATTGAAACAAAAGCTAAAAAACAATATTAATTCTGATTACTCATAAGAGCATGCGGGCTTTTGCGTCAAAACTTGATCCAAGCTGGAAAATAACTGGTATTTAATCAAAATTATGGCCGAAACCCCCCAAAACATCATCAATTTGTTGAAACAAATTTTAACATACTGCATTCACGCTTTCAAGTGCATTCCCAAAAAATCATCGATTTTGTTCATCGAGTTAAAATATGCTACAGAAGTCGTCTGCAGATTTCAGATTGAATCGGCATTTTTTGTCATCTTTACAAACGTTTTTCTTGACAGGTAGAAAAGCAATATTCTATAATTTTTCCAGTGCATGATGAAAGGGGCGATGAATCATGGGCGAAATCTCACGCAGGACTTTTCTGAAGGGCAGCGCGGCGCTTGCCGGTACGACGTTGCTTGCGTCGCTCGGTCTGAATGCCTCCGCAGAAGTGGCACAGTCTGACGAAGAAAAGGTCGTCAGCGCAAAGACCGGAACGTCTCCTGTTTCCGATCAGAACACAGAAGGCCTCAATGTGGAAGAACAGACAGCGGAGCGGAAATTTGAGCTCATCATCAGTGATGAGATCGCAGAACTTATGGAAGAGCGCGGGATACGGGAAGAGGACGTCCGTGAAGTTGTTGAATTTGCTGAGTCCAGCGGGAAAAAGCTCTATATCGAAGGAGAAGAGCACTTTCTGGCTCGGAAACGTATCGGCAGTTTTACGGCATATGCGGAGTACACGGTCAGTGGGAACGACGTAGAGGTGCTAGATGTTTACAGTCACATGATCGTCTTTCCAGGCGACGTGCTTGAGGATCAGGGAGAATCATAATGGGTAAGCCAAGTAAATGGAAATGCTACACCTGTAGGGTTGAAATGGAGAAGGTCCTCGACATCTCCGTGAAATTCCGCAAATTCAACCTGCCAAAAGCGGAAGGTCTGCGCTGTCCGCAATGCGGGGTGCAGTATCTGGAATCAGACTATGTAGCTGAGCAGGTCTCCCCTGCAGAAGAAATACTCTCCGGAAAATAAGGCTATGAATCTGATTTGTAAAACCCGTAGCGTCTGCCCGGTCTGTCTGAGGGAACTGCCCGCAGAACTCACAGAACATCCAGACGGGATTTACATGGAGAAAGTCTGTGCCGATCATGGTAGATTTGAAACGCTGATCTGGCAGGACGATGGGGCCGGCTTCCTGCAGTGGATGACCAGAGGAGGATGTCCGCCAGAAACACTGCCCTTGACAGAGGAACAGCTGGAGGCTCAGCTGTCGGGAGCCGGGTTTACATGCGACGCCTGTCAGAGCCCCTCCTCCGCTGCGCTCATGACGACAAACCGCTGCAATATGAACTGTCCGGTCTGCTTCACCAGAGACCGGCAGGAGGCGCTTCATGAGCCCTCTCTGGAGGAATGCGAGAGTCTTCTGCGAAACTATCGGGAGCGAGCCGGAGATGACGCACTGCTGGAATTCTGTGGTGGGGAGCCCACCGTGCGGGAGGATCTCCCCGCCCTGGCTCAGCTTGCACGCAATATCGGATTTGACTACATCCAGCTCAATACAAACGGAATTCGTCTTTCTGAGAGCGTGTCCTACTGCAGCCAGCTCAGAGAAGCAGGTATAACCACCGTTTATCTGGGCTTCGACGGTGTGACGGACCATCCTTACCAGATAAAGTACGGACGCAGTCTGCTGGAGGAAAAGAAAAGGGCCGTGGACAACTGCGAAGCAGCGGGGCTCGCCGTCGTGCTGGTTGTCTGTGTGATCCCAGGAGAAAACGACGGAGAGCTTGGAGAGATCATCCGCTACGCCAAGGCTAATGTTCCGACAGTAAAGGGCGTCTATCTGCAGCCGATCAGTTATTTCGGCATCTATCCGGAAGACATCCGGAAAAGGATCACAATCCCGGAGCTGATCCGCAGGCTCGCAGATCAGTGCGGGGACATTTCCGAAGGAGACTTCGGGCCCTGCAGCTACGAACACCCCCAATGCAGCTTCAATGCCTGTTATCTGGTTGACCGTGAGGGCACTCTTTGGAGCTTGTCAGAGCCCTTCTCTTCCCGCTGTGTGGAAGGCCAGTGTGCCGGTCGTATCAGGAAAGTGCTCCGTAATACCTGGATGCCGAGCCGTACCAGGATGCTAACGATTGGAGGAATGGCTTTCCAGGACGCCTGGAATATCGATCTGCTGCGCGTCAGGCGTTGCTCAATTCAGGTTATCCAGAAAGACGGCAGGCTGATTCCTCTGTGCAGTAAGTATCTCAGCAGTTGCGGAGGCGGGAAACTCTTTCCGGGAATAGGATAATGAGCCAGTCTCTTCAATGCGGGCTCTATAAGCTGTGCGAAAAACGAATCTCAGAGGAGCGAGAATTCCGGGCCGTAACCGATACCTGCGACGGTCCAGTAACCGATGAGCTTTTTGATGCATACCGGCTGTGGCAGCTGCAGAAGACTGTAAAGCTGGTCTGTGAAGAGAGCCCATTTTACCGCCGACTCTATCAAGCGGCAGGGGTTACTCCCGGGGATATACGCTGTCTGCAGGACCTGAAAAAGCTGCCCTTCACTACGTCTTCCGACCTTCAGAACAACCCGTACCGATTTTTGTGCACCTCTCAGAGTGAGATAGAAAAGCCGGTCACTTTTTTCAGCTCGGGTTCTGTCGGCCAGAAAAAAAGAGTGTTTTTCAGCCGGTTGGACATTCAGAGGATCATGGATTTTCTCCCGTGTGGAATGCATACGGTAATTGAACCCGGAGAGGGACGCGTTCAGGTCTTTCTGCAGAATTCCCAGGGTAGAGGAACCGGGGAGATCCTCGCCAGGAGCCTTCGACTGTACGGTATGCAGTCTTGGACTTCTGACCTGCAGGACAGCACAGAGGACATCTTTCGACTTGCCTCTGAAAACCAGGTAAACGTCTGGTTCGGAGATGCACTGACCATTCTCCGGGCGAGCAGGATCCTTGCACAAGAGCATGATCTGCGCCGTTTTGGAATGCAGTGCATATTTCTCACAATGACGAATATTCCCGACAGTATGGTGCAGGATCTGACAGACATCTGGGGCTGCCGGGTCTCCACGCACTACGGTCTCACGGAAGCCGGCTGGGGGCTGGCCGTTGACTGTGAGGTCTGTAGGGGATATCATTACAACGAACTGGATCATATCATCGAGATCGTCGACCCTGAAACCGGAGCACCGCTCCCATACGGTGCGACGGGTGAAGTGGTTCTGACGACGATTGCAAGAGACTGCATGCCTTTGCTGCGGTATCGGACTGGCGACATTGCTTCCCTGTACCCTTGCCGTTGCGGAGGGCATCTGGATATTCTTGGGCATATTGTGCGGAGAAAGGAAGGCGCCTGCCGGATCGCGGGAAGGGAGGTCTACCCTGCCCTGTTTGAAGAAATACTTTTCAAGGACCGGCAGATTTTGGACTACCGTGCGTATACCGACGGAGAACAGCTCTACTTTGACGCAGAAGTCCTGAGTCCGTACTGTTTTGATGCCAGTGTATTGTCCGAACAGTTGGGGGAAATTCCGGGGTTGCAGGGAATGAAGTCACCTCAGATCCGCGTTCTTCCGGTCGGAGCTCTTCGTCCTTATGCATTTGAAAAAAAGCGGATTTTGCCCGTCTCCGAACGGGTGGGAGCAACAGTATGAACGGTGACATTCTCTATACAACAGACAGCCTTTGTCCGGTCTGCCTGAAAAGGATTCCGGCCAGATATCTCAGGAAAGACAGCAAAGTTTACTTCTACAAGGAATGCCCTGAACACGGTCCGTTCTCGGTATTTTTCTGGGATGATGCCGATCTGTACGAAGAGTGGCTTAAACAGAGCATCCGTGCGCCTGCTGTAAAAAACGGGAAACCGAAAAAGGACGGGTGTCCTTTTGACTGCGGTCTTTGCGAGGAACATCACAGCGGTACCTGCACCGTCATTCTGGAAATCACCTATCGCTGCAACATGGACTGCAGGATCTGCTTTGCCGATGCTAATAGGAACCGCTTTGATCCGGATTTGGACACCATCCGCCGGATGTACGGAACTGCCCTCCGTGCAAATCGTTTCTGCAGTGTTCAGCTCAGTGGCGGAGAACCGACAGTCCGTGACGATTTGCCTGAAATCATACGTATGGGAAAAGAGCTCGGTGTCATCCATCTCCAGGTTAATACGAATGGATTGCGGATCGCACAGGACCTCCCCTATCTGCAGAAGCTGAAAGATGCAGGTGTCGATCTGATCTACCTTCAGTTTGACGGCACCGACGACGAGATCTACCGCGCTATTCGCGGCAGAGAGATGATGGAGATCAAGAAGCAGGCTATAGCCAACTGTGAAGCGCTTGGGATCGGGGTTTTGCTGGTGCCGGTTGTTATACCGGAACTGAATCTCCATCGCCTTGGAGAGATTATTGCATTTGCAAAATCACATATTCCGACGGTCAAAGGAGTCCATTTTCAGCCGCTCAGCTTCTTTGGCCGCTATCCTGACCAGGCTCCTCCAGACGAATGCCGCTGCGGGCTTAGTGACGTCCTTCACGCGCTGGATGAGCAGTGCGGGGGTGAATTGAAGATGGAGCATTTCGTTCCCAGAAAGCAGTTCGATTCTCACTGCGACTTCAGCAGCAGCTATTATCTTGACGAAGACGGGAAGCTGATCGCCATATCCGACAAGACGCAGAATTGTGATGATACCGAGAAGACCGACTTTGTTGCCAAGACCAACCGATATACTGACAAGCGATGGCGCTTCCAGCCGGAGGGTTATTCTGACAAACCTTTGATTCGCTTTGCCATGCGGACAATGACACATTCCTTCAGCGTTTCCGGAAAAGGGTTTCAGGATGTGTGGAACATCGACCTGGGGCGGCTGCGCGGCTGCTGTGTCCACGCAGTCACCGATCGTGGGGAGCTGGTTCCATTCTGTGCGTTTCACCTGACATCAGCCAACGGAAAAAGATTATATGAAAATGGTGAGGAAATACTATGATACAGATTCCGATCAGGAAGGACACCACACTGGAAGATGCAGTCGAGAGAGCGCCGGAGACCATGTCTGTTTTCCGTTTGCTCGGGATATGCTGCATCAACGACCGCAACCGGAATATGACCATAGAGGAACTCTGTCGGTCCTGTAATATTGAGCCGGACTCTTTCCTGGCAGCACTGAACAAAATAATCTGAAGGCGTTGTCTCAAAATAGCAATTAAGGCTATTGAGAGGCAACGCCTCTTTCGTTTGACCAGGAATGTTGAAAATTACGGTCAGATCAAGCGATGAGATGTCAAAATGCGGAAAACCATCCAAGGAGTACTGCAAAACAGCAGTGCTCCCGGATGGTTTTCCTGTGTTGAGTTTTTAGGAAAAGCTACAGTCCGGCCGGAAACCCCTTTGGAACTACGAGACCTGTTCCCAAGCGACCATTTTGGTTTTTATGATGCAGCTTGAGCATGTTGTAGGCCAGACTCAGCAATGTCCATTCCACTTCAACTTTAACGGTGCTGCGGAGAAGGAAGCGACGAAATCCCATGTCTTCTTTGACCATAGCGAAGACGCCCTCGGCCTGGATGCTGCGGTTCACACGGATCAGCTTTCCTTCGTTTGTGTTGATCTGTTCTTCCATCGCGTCTCTTTGCCTGGCAAAGCGCTTGGAGACGTATATAACCTTGTTTCTATCCTCCAACGGTTTCTTGCTTCCACAGGCGCGGATGCACTTTTCCTTCATTGGGCAGCCCGCACAGTCTTTGCAGCTGTAGACGGACGTTTCCATCTTAAAGCCATTTTGAGAAGTGGTTTTCTTAATGCCGTCAAAGGTGATCGCCTTTCCGTTTGCACAGGTATATGTGTCTGTCTCTGCATTGTATGCCATGTTTTCCCGGCGGCTGATGTCTGTACGGTACTTTTTTGTCTTCCTTTGTTCGTGATTGGAAGGCTTTACAAACAGAGCAATATCCTTTAATTCCTCAAAGTAGCAGTAGTTTTCTTCGCTCTCATAGCCAGAGTCCGCACAAATCTGCTTTATCTCGTACTGCTTCAAGTACTCTGTAAACGGGATCAACGTATGTACGTCATTCCGGTCAGCGCTGATGTAATTGCCGATGATGAACTCTTCCGAGGTCGCCACATTCACATTGTAACCGGGCTTGAGCTGGCCGTTGCGCATATGGTCTTCCTTCATATGCATGAACGTAGCGTCATGATCCGTTTTGCAATAGCTGTTGCGATCCCCGCAGATATACATATCCTGCGTGTATTTCTTCCACTTCTCCAGCCAGTTGTTCACCGTTTCTATTGCTTTCTGTATAGGCTTCTAATGATGCCCTTTTCCTGTTACCCAATCAAGGTTTTCTGCTTTGGCCTTCGCATACAGCTTCTTACGCAGTTTCTTCAGATGATGAATCTGCGGCTCTTCCGGAATATGCCACTTTAATGCGAGGCTCTGTTTCAGAACGGGCAGTTCCTTTTTGATCTGTTCTTTCAGCTTCGTGAGCTTCTTTTCTGTACTCTTTCTCCACACAAAGCTGTACCGGTTCGCGTTGGCTTCGATCTTTGTCCCGTCGACGAATACCGTCGTCAGACTTACAAAGCCCCACTCCTTCAGCATGGCCACAAACTGCTCCAGCAGTTCTCTTTCCACGCCCCGCAGTCGCTCCGCTCGAAACCGTGCGATCGTGTTGTGATCCGGAGCCGGATTGTCCGCCAGCAGATACATGAAGCAGATGTTCTCCCGGCAGGCCCTCTCGATCGCCCGCGAACTGTAGATCAGACGCATATACGCATAGATCAGGACTTTCAGCAGAATCCTCGGCGGATATTCGTTTCTCCCGTCTCTGGAGTAGGAGCGCTCGATCTTTTCTATGTTAGTCTTTCCACTACGGCGCTTACCAATCTCACCGGATCATCTGCTGCGATTAATATTTCTGTTTCCATCGGTAGTTTCAGTTGACGCCCTGCTTCATACAGGGTATAATCTACCTGCTTGTAATTTTGTTTCACACCAATAGTATAAGCCGACAGCCGCCCCTCTTTGATATGATCCTCCTGAAGTAGACAAGGGAAATAACCATAGTCTACATCAGGAGGATTTTTATGAACAGACGCAGACATACACCTGAATGGATGCAGGAAAGGGTCGAGGAATATCTTTCCGGTAAAGCATCAATAAAAACCATAGCCAGAGTGAATGGAATCGGTGTAACCACATTAAAGGGCTGGGTCCAT
>Ga0256404_1002559_pt1 | contig 39908 bp, 31 predicted proteins | sample RumenRJG_01DNA_FD_185990 | JGI IMG/M metagenome (GOLD analysis project Ga0256404, IMG submission 185990) | Bovine rumen microbial communities from Lethbridge, Alberta, Canada - RJG_01 | ecosystem: Host-associated > Mammals > Digestive system > Stomach > Rumen | place: Canada: Alberta | collected...
TATAGTGCGGACCTTCGGAGAAAGAAAGGCTCAGGATACCTTTACGTTGTATGATGCCGAAACAAACCTCCCGTCAACGGACTTCAGTGAAAATATCGGTGAAGAGATACTGAAGATCGATGAAAGATCCTTCAGAAGAACCGTTTTCATAGGGCAGCAGGAGCTGGAAACCGGCATGACCTCCCAGATCAATGCAAAGATCGGTAATGTTTCCGAAGACCCGGAAGACATGAACCGCTACGAAACGGTCATGGAATCCATAAAGGATGAGGTAAATAACCTTTCCCCCAACAGAAGAACCGGAGCCATCTTCAAAAAAAGAATGGAGCTGGAGATCCTTCAGTCTGAATTTAAAAACAAGGAAGCCCTGGAGAAGGAACTTACCGGCAGTGCGGAGCGGCTAAAAATTCTCGGAGATGAACAGAGAACCAGAGCAAAAAACATAGAGATACTAAACAGCCGTGCCATGGCCCTCAGTCAGTATCAGGATACACTTAAAGACAAAATGAAATATGAAGACCTCATAGAGGATATTTCAGAATGCGAAAAGAGACTGATGGAGATACAGAGAAGACATTTCGGGGCTGAAGCCGACACCCTTACTCCGGAAGAAAGAAGTTCCCGGCTTAATCACGATATGAGGGAGCTGGATGTCCGATTCCGGAACGGTGTACCGGGAGAAACTGAGATTAGAGGTATCGAAAAAAGGATTTCACGTATACAGTTCCTCCATGAAAAGCTTGACCTTATGGAGCAGGCCGGCCTCCGGGCACGTGGAAAAGGCTATGGCGGAGAGATTTCAAATCTGACCGGAATCATGGTATATATCCTTTCGGTGATCCTGATCATCATCGGAGCCTACATGATATTCACGGATCTCAGCCTCGTGATAGGAGCATGCATACTGGCAGCAGGATTATCCATGCTCATCATAATGCTTATCTCCCGGGCAGTCTCCGGAAACAGCGGCCATAAAAGCTCAGGTGGAAAAGAGAGACACCGCCAGACTATAGACGAAGTTTACGAAGAGATAGACAAACTGACCTCTGAAGTAGTTATGTATCTCAAGAGATATTACCCAAAAGCTGACTTTTCGGATCCCGACAATGTTGATTTCGAAGCCTTCGGAAGTCTGGGAAACGATATCCTGAGATACAGCAGATTATGTGATTTAAAAGGCTTTGCCGAAGAACTGGCTTTAAAGAGACGGGAGAAAGCAGAATTTGAACAGACACATGATATAGAGAAACTAAGAAATGCCATGAGACCCGGAGAAGATGGTGAAAGCTTTGAAACCCTTAGCCGTAAGCTTCAGGAAACCACAGAGGAATACAATGAAGCAGTTGAAACCATCAACAGATTAAAGCTGCATTCACAGAACATAGAAAAAGAACTTGAAAAGGTTTATGAAAAGGAAAGACAGTATGTTCTCGGCCTGGATGAACTCCGGGAGCTGGAACAAAGGTACAACCTTCTGATACTGACAAGAGACCATATAGAAGAAGCCCATAACAATTTCACAAAAGAATATATGGCGCCCCTTATGTCTGCCTTTGAAAAGTTTTACCGTATCCTCATCAATACCAACGGTCTCAGAGAAATACCTTATCGCATGGATGCCCATTTTAACGTGAATTTCATAGCAGACGGTCGTGAGCACAGCACCCAGCTCCTCTCCGCAGGCTTCCGCAACATGGTGGAACTTGCCCGTAGAATGGCCTTCATTGAAGCCATGTATCAAAAAGAAAAACCCTTCATCCTACTGGATGACCCCTTCGTAAACCTGGACGATTACAAAATCCCCGGCGCAATGCAATTCCTCGACGAAATCGCCCAAAGTTACCAGGTAATTTACTTCACTTGCCATGAAAGCAGACAATAAAAAGCAAAAACTCAACAGGTATAGATAGAACAGAGTCAGAGGACATCAATTTAAAAACTTTGAGAAAGTACATGAAAAATCCAGAATTGGAGACCTTAGAGCCGGCGGGCATCCATCTAAAAACGTTGAGCTGTGACGAGAAAAATCAAAATCGGACTCCTTAGAGGCTCTTGATCCCTTTTCCTTAGCCCCCTCGCCAAGTCTGAGTTTTCATAAAAGTAAACTCAGACATTGGCGAGGGTCTAGAGCCTCTTAGGAGTCCGATTTTAGATTTTTCCGTCACAGCGACTCGGTTTTAGATGGATGCCCGCCGGTTCGTAGGTCTCCAATTCTGGATTTTTCTTCACAGCGACCCGTTTTTAAATTGATGTCCTCTGACTCGTCACTTCTTCCGCTGCTTTTTGCTTTCCGCCTCTGCTTCCCACTCAAGGTTCTGGGAAACCGTAGACTCCTGATTGTCGATATGCTCCTTCATGAGAGTCTTGGCACGGATGATGTCACGGATCCTGATAGCCTCAAGAATCTTCTCATGCTCATTGATGAGAGTACCCCTCTGAGCTTCATCCTTGATGTATTCAAGACGATATCTGTACATCTGCTCACGAAGATTATTGATCATCTGAACAAGCTTATCATTGCGGGTAGCCTTGTAAATAATGTCGTGATAGGCTTCATCAGCTTCCGCAATCTCCATTTCAGAGCCATTATTTTCAACAACCTTTTTGAAACGGTCCTCCGCATCTGCAAGCTCCTTTAATTCCTCGTCATTGATACGCTGACAGGCTAAATCTGTGGCAAGCTCCTCAAGAGCCCCGCGAACCTCAAGAACATCCTGTAAACTCTTGTGGGAAATCTTGGCAACCTCGGCACCACGTCTCGGAATCATGATAACAAGACCCTCAAGCTCCAACTTACGAATCGCCTCTCTTATGGGTGTGCGAGAAACCCCAAGCTTTTCCGCAAGCTGAATCTCCATAAGACGCTCACCGGGCTTCAGTTCCCCCTTAAGAATTGCCTGTCTCAAAGTATTGAAAACGAGATCTCTGAGAGGAAGATACTCGTTCATGTTAACTGTGAATTCACTCATCAAGGTTTTGTCCTCCAATATTTAATAGGTTAGATTATCTCGGGAATAAAAAAATCGTCATATCAGCGCCATGGCTCCGTAAGATAGACCTGCTTGGCGAGATTTCTGTATTTTCCGAATCTCAAAGCTTCATAGCATTTTTTGGCTTCGGCAACATCACTGAAAATACCGAATACCGTAGGACCTGAGCCGGACATGATCGCATTTACGGCTCCAAGCTCCTTCATGGCATCTTTTATAAGCTCTATTTCCGGGTACTTTTTGCACGTAACTGTCTCCAGGATATTTCCCATATTTACGGCAACTTCATTAACATCCTGCTTTTCAAGGGCAGCTATCACGGAATCAACGTCCGGATGTGCTTCTTTAGGCAGGTCATTAACATGAAGATTCTGATATACAAACTTAGTTGATACGGAAATCGCCGGTTTCGCAAGCACTATGGGGCAGGACGGCAGCTTCCTGAGAGGAGTCAGTACTTCGCCTATTCCCTCTGATAAGGCAGTACCTCTTGTAAGGCAGAATGGTACATCCGCTCCAAGCTTAACTCCACGTAACATAAGATCTTCTGTGGATAATCTCAGATTAAAGAGCTTGTTCATTCCGTAAAGAACAGAAGCCGCATCAGTTGATCCTCCTGCCATTCCGGCAGAGACGGGAATCACCTTTTTAAGCTGCATGGAAACTCCCTCTTTGATATCGAACTCGTCAATGATCATCTTAGCCGCGCGATACATGAGATTGTTTTCATTGACAGGCAAAAAAGAAAGATTTGTTGTGAGCTTTATGTCGGGCTCCTTTGTTTTTTGCATGTCTATATTGTCATGGAGCTTTACGGTCTGCATGATCATTCTTACGTCATGATATCCATCCTCTCTTTGCCGCAAAACGTCCAAAGACAGGTTGATCTTTCCGTAGGCCTGCAGTTTAACACTGTCCATAAATTAAATCTCCGAAATTCATATATAAATCGTTCTTTGTATACAATACTCCATTATTGTAATGCAAATATGTCGTTTAAGCAAGGAGTTGTGTACTTGGATTAATACAATATTCTAAAAATAATATAAAAAAGCAATATATTGTTTATGAAAAAGTAAAACAATGCAGAATAAATAATTGACAGAATGACACCTTGTCACTATACTCAGATATCACGAGGTGACATATTGTCACTATTAATGACAGTCCTTCATGCTTTCGCATTATGCCTGATATTCAAATAAAGCGGGAGACAGTCAGAAGGGAAATAATGCACCCTGCTATGGTTGCATCGGAATGAGTGTAAAAAGAAATCGGAGGATATAAGTGTCAACGGAAAGGTTTGAAAAGTTGTCGAAAGACAAACGGCAGCGAATCCTGGATGCGGCAAGAGACGAATTTGCCAGAGTTCCCTATGAGGAAGCGTCCATAAATCAGATAATCAAAAATGCAGGTATCTCCAGAGGCAGTTTCTATACCTATTTTGAAGATAAGAAAGATCTTCTTCAATATATAATTAAGGATGAAGGAGAAAAAAACAGCCACTTTATGAGAGAGATAGTGCTGGAAAACCGGGGTGACTTCTGGAAATCCATTAGAGAATATACCTTAAGGGTTGCCGGATACATGAAAAGAGGTTCCATACAGCAGAGTATCAACATTTTCACCCAGAGCAATATGATGAGGCGTCTTGTGGACTGGGTGGAAGTTGATCTTCAGAACAGGGAAGAAACCGAGAAGGAACAGCTGGACTGGATGATGGAGCATTTGGATCTGAGCCTTTTGGATGTAAGAGGGAGTAAGGAAAGACTGGCTGCCATACTTAAGTCGGCACACATTATTTCCTTCATGGCGCTGTTTAACATGCTGATACATCCTGACAAGGATGAAGACATTATCCTTAAGGAATTCAATACACAGCTTGATATTTTGAGAAACGGAGCAGGCAGGGAGGTTCAGAAACTTACCGAAGCTTCCTGATCAAAGAAAGAATTTTGAAACATAGACAAAACAGTCAGATCGGTAATTGACTTAAATAATATTTCCATAATAAAGATTGGAGAACAGTATGAAAAAACCGGTAGCTATATTAATCGTTGTTGGAATAATAGGCGTTATTGGCTGGGCAATCGCAGCCAGGATCATGAAGCCGAAGGATGAGATCCAGACCAAGGAGCTTCCTGCAGTTACCATATCCAACGCCACACTAGGCTCAATAAAGCATGATACCTCCATAATGGGAAAAGTTCAGCCTTCGGATACTTACAGTGTATCTCCGAAGGTTTCCGGCGAGGTCATTGAGATCTACGTTCAGAACGGAGATATCGTAAAGCAGGGAGATCCCATTGCAAAGATCGATAACCAGAAGGCCATAGATTCCGCAAAGGCAAGCCTTGATGCTGCCCAGGCTTCCGTCCGTGCATCTCAGCAGCAGGCCGATACCGCAGTGGATGCATTGAATCGTATGACTCCGCTCTTTCAGGCAGGTGACGTGGCTCCTCAGACCTTTAAGTCTACACAGAATTCTGCCAATGCTGCCCAGGCCCAGGTTGCTTCGGCAAAAGCTCAGGCGGAGTCTGCAAAGCTTAACTACGATACTCAGATTGAGTATTCAACCGTTACAGCTCCTTCCGACGGAACCATACAGAACCAGAATATGACATTAAACGGAACTGTTTCACAGTCCTCGGTGCTTTGTGTCATCACGGGTTCCGGTCAGAGAAAGGTTACCTTCAGTGTGACTGAGGAAATCCTTAACAACCTGTCCATCGGGCAGAAGGTGACTGTTGAAAAAAACAGTTCCGAATATGAGGGAGCCATAACTAAATTAAGCAGACTGGTAGATAGCTCCACAGGTCTTTTTGCGGTAGAGGCAGATCTTAAAAATGCCGAAGCTCTTGCAGACGGTGTTGCAGCAAAGGTTAAACTTACAGCGGCAACAGCTGATAAGGCCGTTATCATCCCGGCAGACGATGTTTACTATTCATCCGGAAATCCTTATGTATATGTATACGAGGACGGCATCGCCAAGAGAGCCTTCATTACCTTGGGAATCACAAATGAATCAGAGTACCAGGTACTGGACGGCATCACAACCTCGGATAAGATCGTTTCAAGCTGGACACAGGATATATATGACGGAGCCAGCGTTCGTATCATAGATGAAAACGGAAATATAGCAGCTAACTGATATCAGGAAGGAGCATAATAATGCAAAAAATAACCGAATTTGTCATCAGAAGACCGGTTACCACCCTCCTGGTAATTATCAGTCTCATATTCTTTGGCATAATGTCCCTTCTTAATCAGAAGATGGAGCTTATGTCAAACATCGATTTTCCGGTAATCATCATTACCACAACCTACAACGGTGCGTCTCCGGAAGATATTGATGAGCTTATTACAACGCCTATAGAAGAGGGTGTTGCGGTACTTTCGGATGTAAAAACAGTAACTTCAAAATCCTCTGAAAACTATGGCTTCACCATGGTTCAGTATGAGTATGGTACTGACATGGACAAGGCTTACGACGAGCTGAAAAAGAAGATAGACCGGGTAAAGACAGAGTTTCCGGAGGGTGCCAAGGATCCCGATGTCCTTACCATGAATGTCAACGAGCAGCCGTCACTCAGCCTGTCCATAGAGAATTCGGCTCAGGATAATATGTATAACTATGTTGAAAATGACATTTCCCCTGAGTTTGAAAGCCTTGGAACAGTTGCCAGTGTATCACTTGCCGGCGGACAAAAGCAGTATGTAAGCATTGAGATAAAGCCGGATAAGCTTAAGCAGTATAACCTTACCATGGCAACAGTGGCTTCCACAGTGGCAGCGGCGGATTTCTCCCTCCCTGCGGGAACCACCAATGTAGGCACACAGAAGCTGTCCGTATCCACGGGTAATACCTATGACAAGGTAAAAGCTCTTGAAAGCATCCCTATCACTACAGGAAACGGAAACACCGTATATCTCAGTGATATCGCACGCGTAAATCTGGCTCTCAAAGACAGGGAGGCCATAGGAAGATACAACGGACAGGATACCATCATGCTGGATCTCACCAAGAAACAGAGTGAGTCAGCGGTTTCCATGTCAAACCAGGCTAAAAAGCTTATCAAGGAGCTGGAAGCAAGAGATGATAATCTGAAGATCCGTATAATCGATGATGATGCAGACAGCATTAAGAGCTCTCTGACATCAGTGTTTGAGACAATGATCGCGGCCGTTATCATTTCCATGATCATAATCATACTGTTCTTTGGTGATCTGAAGGCATCTCTCATAGTAGGTACCTCTATTCCTCTGTCTATCCTTACTGCACTTGTAGCCATGTGGGCAATGGGATATTCCCTTAATATGGTCACCATGTCAGCCTTGGTTCTCGGCGTTGGTATGATGGTTGATAACTCCATAGTTGTACTTGAAGCCTGTTTCAGAGCCATGGATAAGTACAGTACGGTTGGCTTGAAAACAAGACAGTCAGCAGCTCTCGAGTCCATACAAACAGTCGGTGAGTCGGTTCTTGGTTCGACCCTTACCACCTGCGTAGTATTCCTGCCTCTTGGTTTCATGAAGGGACTTATGGGACAGTTCTTCGGACCACTTGGATTTACCATCGTGTTCTGTATGCTGTCATCTCTTATTTCTGCGGTTTCCATAGTGCCTCTCTGCTTTGTTATGTATAAACCTAAGGAGAACAATCATGCTCCGGTTCATAATATTATACAGAGAATGCAGGTAGCCTATCGCGTAATAATCGATAAGTTCCTTAAACACAAAGCTCTGGTGCTTATTATTTCAATTGCCCTTTTCATTGGTTCACTTGGATTTTTGAAAGCTATCAAGGTGGAGATGATGCCGGCAACCGATAACGGTAAGCTGACCATTACCCTGAATACAAGATCGGGTCTCAAGGTGGATGAAATTGATAAGATGCTTCTCAAGATAGAGGATGTAGTCTCTCAGGATCCCGATACAAAAAACTACAGAGTGTCTTCAGGTGGTTCAGGTATCCAGACCATGTATTACGGAAGTACTTCTACCGTCACCGTGGAGCTTATAAAAGAAAGGAGCATGAAGACAAAGGATAAAGCCACTTACTATCGTAAGCTTTTCGATGGTTTCCCCGATGCGGTGGTTTCCGTAAAGGCCAATAACTCCATGTCCAGCATGTCAACGGCAAAGGATACTTATGAGACGATTCTTAAGTCTTCAAATTATAATGACCTGAAACAGGCCTCCAAGGAAATAGTGGAAGAGCTTCAGAAAAGGGAAGATATTACAGCTGTTCACTCTTCACTGGAGAATGCGGCTCCCCTTATCAAGATTCATGTGGATCCTATAAAGGCTAATGCAGAAGGCCTGACACCTCAGACCGTCGGAAATCAGCTTTACAACATGATCTCCGGTAAAAAAGCCATGACTATGCGTATAGACGGACAGAATACCGATGTTACCGTAGAGTATCCTAAGGATGAGTTTGATGATGTAGAAAAGATCAAGGATGTATTCCTTACAACCCCTTCCGGCTCCCAGGTACAGCTTAAGGACATCAGTGAGGTGGTATTTGAGGATTCACCTGCCGCTATTTCGAGAGAAAACAAGAAGTATATTGCAACCATAACGGCTGATTACACCACTAAGGCGGATCAGATGTCCCGAATGAGCATCAATAATGAAGTGATCAAGAAGTATCTCGTAAATGGTATAACCACGGGTCTGAATTCTTCCGATCAGTCACAGCAGGAAGAGTTCGCATCCTTTGGTGTAGCGCTGGTTATCGCTGTATTCCTCATCTGGGTAGTAATGGCTTCGCAGTTTGAGTCCATGAGATTTTCATTCATGGTCATGACCACGCTTCCTTTGGCACTTATCGGTTCCTTTGCACTTTTGTGGCTGACGGATGCATCTATCTCCATGGTATCACTTCTTGGATTTATGATGCTGGTTGGTACGGTTGTTAATAACGGTATCCTTTATGTAGATACCGTAAACCAGTACAGAATGGGTATGCCGAGGCGCCGTGCCCTTATAGAAGCCGGTGCAACCAGACTCCGACCTATCCTTATGACAACCCTCACCACCGTTCTTTCCATGATACCTATGGCTTTAGGTATCGGTGATAACGGTGAAATGATGAGAGGTCTTGCAATAGTAGATATAGGCGGACTTACGGCCTCTACCATACTGGCTCTCCTGGTACTTCCTATTTACTACACCGTAATGGATAAGAAGAAAAAGAATGTAGATAAGGAAGTTCCGAGCGCAGGATACATGGAAGGTAAGAATCCGGCGGAATACTACCAGAAGAAAGCAGCGGAGGAATGGGAACGCTACGGCACACCTGACGATGATCCTACAGGCGATGAAGATTTGGAAGAGAAGCTGGAAGATAAAGGCGATTTTACCGAAGGCTTCCAGGACTGATTTGAAAAAGCACTGTTTCCACCATTGGTTTTAAGGAGGGTACAGATTTTCAAAGAAAATGATGCTGCAATCCGAAAATCGGGCAGGAAACATTGATCAGGATAAAAACCTTGAAATCACTGAAGAAAACACTTGATTATATGGAGAGGTTCGGAAATGAAAATATCCCGGAAAATCAGCTTTTTCCGGATATTTTTGAAAAGGAGATTTTAAATGAAACTGAACGGAAAAAAACTGGCTGTAGTCCTTGCGGGGGTAATGCTTATGGAGTCAATTGCTCCGGCTGCGGTGACAGCATTGGCAGCCCCAAAGGCTAAGGTTGACAAGGCCCCCAAGCAGACCTCCTACGAAAGGGAAAGATCTGAGGAAGAATGGGCTAAGTTAAGAGATAACGTGCTGACCTGGGATGAGATAAGAGATCTTGTGCATGAATACAATCCTACCGTTTCTTCCTTATGGATAAACTACAGGGACAATGATAACGGCGGAACCTATGACCTTACCTATGACGATGTTATAAGCAATATAGAAACTACCTATGAGAATTCTCTGGGCGTAAGTGATGCACAGGATGCTTCTGCCGAGCTCAAAAGAAAAAACTCATTGGCAAGTGTAGATACTACCATCCAGAATTCCGACAGAGAGATAGTGACAAAGGGCTACCAGAAAACCGAGGTTCAGACAGCCGAAGCCATTAAGCAGAAGATAATCGGTATTTATACCTCAGAGCTTAATGCAAAGCTTTCTGAGATCACAGTCAATAATGACAAGAATCTCCTGGAGCAGGCACAGAGAAAACTTCAGGTCGGAACAGGAACCGAGCTTGATGTTCTGAAGGCGGAGAAGACTCTGAAGGACGATGAAACAGCACTTCAGAAAGCATTATCCGACCAGATAAAAAACAAGCAGACTGTGCTTGTAAACCTCGGATGGAAGTATGATGCGGAACCCATTATCTGTACAGTTCCGGAAGTTACGGATGAAATGATCAATTCAATCAACCTTCAGGAAGACATCTCCAAGGCCTACGGAAACAGCTACGTCCTCGCCATAGACGAGAAGAAGCTTGCATTGGCAGAAGGGGACGGTACCGCCAGCAGCGCTACCCTTACTCTGAGCAACGATCAGAACCAGGTACAGTCAGACATGACTTCAGTTTACAATTCACTCCTGACGGCCCAGAACGAACTTCTGAAGCAGCAGCTTGATGAGATGAACCTTACAGAGACCCTGAATCAGGTGACGAGAGGCTACGCTACCGGCTCCAACAGTGTAAGAGAGCTTGAGAACGCACAGTTTAATCTGGAAGCCTCCAAATTAAACACTGAGCTTAAGAAGTATGCACTTCAGTCAGCTTACTTTACTTACATATCTTACAGAGACGGTCTCGCCGGAACCGGAACCAACCAGACATCATAAAAAGCTGAGTTGACATATGTGGTGACCTTTAATCTCCTAATATAGATAGGGGATGTTGAAATATTGTCCTATTTCATTGAGCCGATTTGATTCAAGTTTATGTGACAGATGCAAAAAGGCTTCTACAGAGGTGAATTTATGAAGAGAAACAATATTGGGTTTGCAGCAGGCATTGCGTTGACTCTGGTTGTGATGTCCTGCAATGCAGCATTGGCGGCATCAGACCCTAAGCCCGGAACCAGAACCCTGGTGCCGGTGCATGACCCATATACCGAGCAGCAGAGTCTCACCGGAGTGGACTCCCAGGGACGCCCAAACGGTATGGACGACGCCACCTGGGCAAGACTTCAGGACGATGTCATCGATTACGATGAGATTGTAAATCTGGTGGAGTACAGAAGCGTAGTTGCACAGCAGCAGTATGCCGCCATAGACAATATTGCCGTTGACATGAACACCATAGTGGACAGTCTGACCGGCTCCATAGAGGATTTAAACGGCGTTATAGCTGATCTTAAAGACAAAAAAAACAACGCAGGCAATGCAGCCGAAAAGGAAGCCTATGATCAGTCCATAAAGATGATCAGTGCTATGATCAGCAGCAGTAAATCCACAGACACCCTGCATGTGGCAAAATCCGGCGCCGAAAGCGGTCTGACAAGAACCGTAAACAAGATAAAAATGAATATGCATGGCAGCAAAGTATCCGTTATTACCGGCATGAACGCGGCATTTATCGGATATCAGTCACTTGCCGAACTTGAAAAAATGTATCAGAAGCAGGTGGACATGTACCAGACAGCTTATGATGCAACACTCAGGTCCCGTGCTGTCGGCATGGCTACGGATCTTCAGGTGAAAAAAGCTGAGGCCGATCTCAAATCCGCCACGATAAACCTTAACAAGAATAAGGAAAATATGCGGAGCATACGAGATAAGATGGCCCTGATCCTCGGCTGGAATTCCTCCAACTGTGCCAATGTCTCCATCGGTGCCATGCCCCCTTACGATCAGGGATACATCTACACCAGAAATCTGGATAACGACATAGCCGAGGCCCGACTTCATAACGTTGCCTATGGTACAGCCCAGGGCACAGTAGACAAAAACATCACAGGCTACACAAAAACAGACATCAGCCGAAACGAAGCCCGTGAAAACCTCAATGTATCCATGTCCGACCTCTACAACACCGTTATCAATGCAGAAGCCGATAATGCAGCCGCCCAGGCAGGTTATGCCCTCGCGGCCAGACAAAAAGGCCAGGCCGAAAGAAGCTACGCCGTAGGAACAGTCGGAAACAGCGAGTACTCCGCCGCCCTGGTTCAGTACATCGCCTCCGAAGCAAAGGCCAACATGTCTCAAATCACCGCCTCCGCCTCCGTCCTAAATTACCAGGCCGCCCTAAAAGGCTTTGTTTGATTTTCCTAAAAAACGAAATAATATAATTCCGTAAATCCCTCGGGACGGTTCTCGCTTTCGAGAATCGTCCTCGATGGATTTAGTAGCTTTTCGGTATGTACCAGGGAATTAGTAAAAGTAAATTGCAAAAAAATGCAAGGGATGGGTGACTAGGCTTGCGAGTTGAAAGAACAGTGCGGCTGGAATGTCCGTGAACGACACACGTAAGTGTGATCGGGCACGGACATTCCAGCCGCACTGTCCTTTCAATCTCGTGGGCCGTCGCCCGTCCCTTGCATTTTTTTGCTCACAGCCAGTATTACAATAGATATAGTCTGAATTTAGAGTATATTATTGAGCAAAACCTTGTGTTATACTCCTTGACATCGAATCTAAATAAGATTAAAATACAAAATAACACAAAACATATGTTTTACGGAGGACAAACATGGCAAAGACCACAAAAACCCCGGTTAACTTTAACCAGGATCACGAAGAAAAATTAAAAGCACTGGACGTTGCTTTAACACAGATAGAGAAGAATTTCGGAAAAGGCTCCATTATGAAGCTCGGAGATTCCGCAGCCAGTCTCAATGTAGAAACCGTACCTACAGGTTCCCTTTCACTTGATATAGCACTCGGAGCAGGCGGATTCCCTAAAGGAAGAATCATAGAGATCTACGGACCCGAATCTTCAGGTAAAACAACACTTGCACTTCATGCAGTATCAGAAATACAGAAGAGAGGCGGAATCGCAGGCTTCATCGATGCAGAGCATGCTCTGGATCCGAAGTATGCCCAAGATATCGGAGTAGATATTGATAACCTTTATATTTCACAGCCGGATTCAGGAGAACAGGCCCTTGAGATTGCCGAGACCATGGTAAGATCAGGCGCCATGGACATCCTTGTAATCGACTCGGTAGCAGCACTTGTACCAAAGGCAGAGATAGACGGAGAGATGGGAGATTCCCACGTGGGCCTTCAGGCAAGACTCATGTCCCAGGCATTACGTAAGCTTACCTCCATCATCGCAAAATCAAACTGCATACTTATATTTATCAACCAGCTCCGTGAGAAGGTCGGAGTTATGTTCGGAAGTCCAGAGACCACTACCGGAGGCCGTGCTCTTAAATTCTATGCATCTGTAAGACTTGATATCAGAAGAGTTGAGACCCTGAAGCAGAACGGTGATGCGGCAGGTAACCGTGTAAGGGTAAAGGTAGTTAAGAACAAGATTGCTCCGCCGTTTAAACAGTGCGAGTTTGACATCATGTTTGGCGAAGGTATTTCAAAGTCAGGAGATGTACTTGACCTTGCGGTTGAAGAAAACATCGTAGAAAAGTCAGGCGCATGGTTTGCCTATAACGGTGAAAAGATAGGACAGGGCCGTGAGAACGCCAAGGAATATCTTAAGGCAAATCCGGCAATCATGGCAGAGGTTGAAGGCAAGGTTCGTGAGAAGTACGGTCTTCCGAAGGATGAATTCGCCGAGGCAGAAGCTGCAAAGGCAGCTTCAGAGTCGGAAGATGAAGCATAAGACTGAGATTTAATAAGGATGTTCTACGCCGTTATGCTGAGAAAGATTATGTTGATGTGAAATACCGATTCTTGGCCGGCCGATATTTTTGATAAATATAACAGTCGAAACAGCTTAAACAGATGAGATTTTAAAGTGAAAACAATAGACGATTTATTGAAAGAGCATGGTGAGGAAGTGTCGGGCTACAATCTTGATCCCGGCAAGATGTCCGAACATGACAAGCTTTTAAACCGATGCAAGGAACGCAGTCTCTACCTTATAGAACAGGCTGCAAAAACCGAATCAAAGCTCAGAGACAAACTGGTTAAATCCGGAAGGTACAGTGAAGATATCATAGAAGAGACCATAGACTTCCTGAAAAAATATGATTATATAAATGATCTGAGATTTGCAAAGCAATTGATAAAGCATTATTCAGGTTCAAAATCCCTGCGGGAAATAGAACAGAAGCTTTATCAGAGAGGCGTGAATCAAAAAGACCTAAAGGAAGCTTTGGCTGAATTCAAAGATGATGAAGAACTGTCGGAAGACTCTGAAATGAGAGCAGTTAAAGCTGCCATCAATAAAAAGTGCAAAGATCCTTCCTTATTGGATGCAGAACAGAAAAGAAAACTTTACGCATCTCTCATGCGAAAAGGATTCTCCTATTCAACAGTAAGAAAAGCACTTTCAATAGAAGAAGATTATTGACCTAAAGGGGAACGCCGATATCGGTGTTCCCTTTTTTAGGATTACACAAAGATTATAAATTATTTTTTAGAATTAAATTGTTGACAATTTAAATTCGGTTGTGTACAATCTAACCATAAGTTAACAATATTTAACCAAATGAAATTCATATAATATAACGGAGGTAACAAATATGGCAGCACAGGCAATTAATGTAGCAGAGTTTGATGAGAAGGTACTTAAGAGTGATGTTCCGGTACTGGTGGATTTTTGGGCAAGCTGGTGCGGACCCTGCAAGATGCTCGCTCCGATCATAAGTGAGATCGCTGATTCCGCAGACGGCTTCATGGTTATGAGTGTAGATGCCGATGAGAATCCGGAGCTTCTTGACAGATACGGTATCAGATCTATTCCTACACTTATTGTTTTTAAGAACGGTGAAATCTATAAGCAGTCAGTAGGATTTGTTCCTAAGGAACAGGTTCTTGAGCTTCTGAAGTAATATATATTGAGAGGAATAGTTTTTATGGTAGATGTAATAATAATCGGAGCCGGTACAGCGGGACTTTCCGCAGCAATCTATACCGTAAGAGCCGGAAAAAGTGCACTGGTGCTTGAAGCCTCATCCTACGGAGGACAGATAATCAATACTCCGGACATCGAAAACTATCCGGGAATAGCACATATTTCAGGATTTGATTTTGCAACAGGACTTTACAATCAGGCAAAGGATCTGGGTGCAGACATCAGATTTGAAAGGGTAACAGGGATAATAACCGAAGGTAATGTCAAAAAGGTCATTACCTCACAAAATGAATATGAGTGTAAAGCTGTGATACTCGCTACTGGGGCAAAGAACCGCCCTCTGGGACTTCCCAATGAGCAGGAACTTGTCGGAAAAGGCGTTTCATACTGCGCAACCTGCGACGGAATGTTCTATAGAAATAAAGTGGTAGCTGTAAACGGCGGCGGAAACACCGCCCTTGAGGATGCACAGTTCCTTTCCAATTACTGTGAGAAGGTATATGTGATCCACAGAAGAGATAAGTTCCGCGCGGATCAGAAGGAAGTTGAACGTTTAAAAGCAAAAGATAACGTAGAGTTCGTTCTGGACAGCACCATAACAAAGCTTAATGAAGATGCTTCCGGTCTCGTATCACTTGAAGTTACAAATAAAAACACAGGAGATACAAGAACAATCGAAGTTTCCGGTCTGTTCGTAGCCATAGGTCAGGCTCCCGACAATACAGCATTTGAAAATGTGGCTTCCCTTGACGAAAAAGGCTATATAAAAGCCGGCGAAGACCTGAAAACCGGAACTGAAGGCATCTTCACAGCCGGAGATTGCCGGACCAAAATCGTGAGACAGCTTACAACCGCAGCCTCAGATGGTGCGGTGGCAGCATTGGCAGCATGCGGATATATTGATGCAATGTAATTTTTTATTCATTGTTAATCCTTATTCTTTATAAATATCTAAAAGGAGATAATTATGGCTAATATTTATGAAATCAAGGTTCTTGATAAAGAAAAGAATGTAACAACACTTGAGGAGTTCAAGGGCAAGGTAATGCTTATTGTTAATACAGCTACTGAGTGTGGATTTACACCACATTACGAGCAGCTTCAGTCCATGTATGATAAGTATAAGGATAAGGGACTGGTTATACTGGACTTCCCCTGCGATCAGTTTGGACATCAGGCACCGGGAACCGAGCAGGAGATAGCAAAGTTCTGTTCAAGCAGATTTGGAGTAAAGTTCCCGATGTTTGCAAAGATCGATGTAAACGGTGAAAATGAGACAGAGCTCTTTAAGTACCTCAAGTCACAGCAAGGCTTCAAGGGACTTGGAGAAGGAAAAATGGCAGACTTCATGAAGGATTTTATCGGAAAGCAGCATCCTGATTATGAAAGCACACCGGATATAAAGTGGAATTTCACAAAGTTCCTGATCGACAGAGAGGGTAATGTAGTGGATCGTTTCGAGCCTACCATGGATATGGCTCAGGTTGAGGAAAAGGTTGCCGCAATCCTCTGAATATAATGCGTTTTTTAGAATTTGTCGGTTTTATGTTAAAATAAGGAAAATGATTTACAGGCCACTATGGCAGAGTTTTATTTTTAAACATTTATCCGGAGGTTAAAATGTCAGATAAATATGAATCTCTGAAAATAGAAAACCAGCTTTGCTTTCCGCTCTATGTCTGCGCAAAAGAACTGGTCCGGAGATATACGCCTTTTTTGGAGAAAATAGATCTAACATACACCCAGTATATAGCCATGATGGTTCTGTGGGAAAAGAAAAGAGTCAACGTAAAGGAGCTGGGCGAATGTTTATACCTCGATTCCGGCACCCTGACCCCCCTTCTTAAACGCCTCGAGGCAAAAGGCCTTATAAAAAGAGAACGCTGCCCCGAAGACGAAAGATCCCTTGATGTGACCATCACAGAAAAAGGAGTTCAGCTTAGAGAAGAAGCCCTTGAAGTCCCCAAAGAAATGGGCAGCTGCATAAAACTCACCGAAGAAGAAGCCGGTACCCTCTACCGCCTTCTCTACCGTACACTGGAATGTGTCGAGGAATCCAAGGAAACAGACAAAAAGAAAAAATAAAAAAAGCCGGCGGGCACGCCGGCTTTTCATAATTGTCTATTTGACAGTGACTTCTATTTTATATAAAATGTAATAGTTAAGTTAATGTTTATATTGAAAACAATATAATTTTATATATAAATGGAATTTGACAGAGTAAAAACCGACATAAAGTTTTTGCTTTTTCACATATCTGTTTGTACATTAACAACAAAATAGTGAAGGAGGTACACAAAGTGTCCCCATTAGGAATTGCTATTCTTTTGGTTGTTGCTGCCATTGTAGGCATAGCTATGTTCGCTACCGGACAGAACAAAGCAAAATCCGACTACGAAAAAACCGTCGGATCCGCTGAGCAGAAGTCCAGAGAGATTATAGATGATGCTATAAGAACAGCCGAGAATAAAAAGAGAGAAGCCCTCCTCGAAACAAAAGAAGAGGCATTAAAGGCAAAGAACGACCTTGATAAGGAAATCAAGGACAGACGTAAAGAGGTATCCGACCTCGAGCACAGAATGCTGAAGAGAGACGAAGCATCCGAGAAGAAAGCTGCCAGCCTTGAGCAGAAAGAGCAGGAGCTCCAGAAGCGCCAGGACAAGATCAGCAAGAGAGAAACAGAAGTTGAAGAACTTCATAACCAGAAGGTTACCGAGCTTGAGAGAATTTCAGGACTCACAAGAGACCAGGCCAAGACAGAACTTCTGAAATCACTCGAAGAAGATACAAAGCATGATTATGCCATGATGATCCGTGAGATGGACAATCAGGCAAAAGAAGATGCCGAGAAAAACGCACGCAATTATATCGTTGATGCGATACAGAGATGCGCTGCAGACCAGGTTACCGAGTCAACGGTATCCGTAGTACAGCTTCCGAATGATGAAATGAAGGGCCGTATCATTGGACGTGAAGGAAGAAATATCCGAACACTGGAACAGCTTACAGGTGTTGAGCTTATCGTAGATGATACACCGGAAGCGGTTGTTCTTTCCGGATTTGATCCTATCCGTCGTGAAGTGGCAAGGATAGCCCTTGAGAAGCTTATAGTTGATGGACGTATCCATCCTGCAAGAATTGAAGAGGTAGTTGAAAAAGCCCAGAAGGAAGTTGATGAGACTATCCGTGAGGAAGGAGATGCCGCAATACTTGAAGTTGGTGTTCATGGCATCCATCCCGAGCTGGTTAAGCTCCTCGGACGTATGAAGTTCAGAACCTCTTACGGACAGAACGCTCTCAGACATTCAGTGGAAGTTGCCCAGATTTCGGGACTTCTTGCCGAAGAGCTCGGACTCGATGTACGTATGGCAAAGAGGGCCGGTCTTCTTCATGATATAGGAAAAGCCATTGACCACGATGTGGAAGGTACACACGTACAGCTTGGTGTAGAGCTTTGCAAGAAGCATCATGAGCCGGAGATTGTCATTAATACTGTGGCATCACACCACGGCGGTACAGAGCCTACATCACTCATTGCCTGCGTAGTTGCTGCTGCCGATGCTATTTCTGCGGCAAGACCGGGTGCCAGACGTAAGTCGCTTGAGACCTATACCAACAGACTTAAGGAGCTTGAGGATATAACCAATTCATACAAGGGCGTTGAAAAGTCCTTCGCGGTTCAGGCCGGAAGAGAAGTCCGTATCATGGTTGTACCTGATCAGGTATCAGATGATGATATGACTATCATGGCACACGATATGGCTAAGCAGATCCAGGATCAGATGCAGTATCCGGGTGTCATCAAGGTTAATATCATCCGTGAGTCAAGAGCTGTAGATTACGCTAAGTAAATTAGTCAAATGAATAATAACGAGCAAAATATTGAAAAAAAGTCTGAGGTTTCCGCTCCCGTAAAGAGCAGGAAACCTCGCAGAAGACATCTTATAAGAAAAATATTTAAGCGCATGTTTGTAGGTCTGCTTGCCATTTTGGCGATAGCAGGCCTTTCTGCGTATTTTTTGGTGATTCTGCCGGAGTATGAATCACTTAAAGTCACCGCCTATGATAAGCTGGCCTCTGTGGATGTTACAGACATGACCCGGCTTTCGGATACCCAGGTGTTTGACACCAACGGAAAGCTTCTTGGTATAGTTAATGCAGGTCATTTCGAATATGTGGAGATCAATGACATTTCCATAAATCTTCAGAATGCCTACGTTGCCCATGAGGATAAGAATTTCAAGATACATCATGGTGTAGACTGGAGTGCTGTCCTGAGAGCCGGAATAGAGCTGGTTCGTAATAAGGGCGTCATCACCCAGGGTGGTTCCACCATCACCCAGCAGGTGGTTAAAAATACCTACCTCACTTCCGAAAGAACTTTCACCAGAAAGTTTGTGGAGATACTTCTTGCCCGGGAACTGGAAAAGATGTACACCAAGGCCGACATCATGGAGTTTTACTGCAACACAAACTTCTATGGAAACAGCTGCTACGGTGTTGAGGCTGCAAGCCGCTACTATTTCGGAAAAGCCGCAAAGGATCTGAATATAGTGGAGGCGGCAACATTGGCAGGAATCTCCAATGCTCCTTCAATTTATGAGCCTATAGGACATCCCGAAGCCTGTCTCGAGAAGAGAAACCAGGTGCTTAAATCCATGAGAGAGCAGGGGTACATTACCGCTGAAGAGTATAAAGCGTTTGTAGCATCTGACCTGGATGTTACAGCAGATAAACAAAAGCAGACGGATGAGGATTATCTCACTTCCTATGCGCTTCACTGTGCGGCTCTTACCCTTATGGATATCAACCACTTCAGCTTCGAGTACATGTGGGACAGCGAAGAGGAGCAGCAGGAGTACGAAAAGAAATACGGCGAGTCCTATGAGTATTACACAAATCTCATAAGATCCGGCGGTTATGATATCTATACTTCCCTGAATCCCGATATCCAGGGAAAGGTTCAGACTGAGCTTGATGAAAAGCTTTCAAGCTTTACGGAACTCCAGAACAACGGAAAGTATGCACTTCAGGGTGCAGCAGCAGTTGTTGACAACAGAACCGGCTATGTGGTGGCTGTAGTGGGAGGCAGAGGAACAGAGGATAAGTTTAACAGAGCTTATCTCAGTGCCCGTCAGCCGGGATCTGCCATCAAGCCGCTTCTTGATTATGCACCTGCACTTGATTCCGGAGAATACAGTCCGGCTACTCTTATAGATGATCACAGGATAGAGAACGGACCTTCCAACTCCGGCGGAAGCTACAGAGGTGTGCTCACCCTGAGGGAAGCCCTGAACAGATCCTTAAATACCGTTGCATGGCAGATACTTGAAGACATCGGAACAAAATTTGGCATAAGCTATCTTTCAAAGATGCACTTCATGCAGATGAGCTGGATAGATGGCACAACAAAGGCGGTTTCCATCGGTGGCTTCACCTATGGTGTAAGAATCGTGGATATGGCCAAGGGCTACAGCACTCTTGCAAATATGGGTCAGTACAATGACAACACCTGTATTCTCAAGATAGTCCATGAAAAAGAAGGAGACCTGACAAAGGATTATAAATCAACAGGAACAAAGGTATTCAGAGAAGATACTGCGTGGATGATGACCGATATGCTGAAGGGTACCATTGAACAGCCTTTCGGAACAGGCTACGGACTTAATCTTGCCAACGGTCAGATCGCTGCAGGAAAGACCGGTACCACCAATGAATCAAAGGATACCTGGTTCTGCGGATACACGAGATACTACACTATGGCAGTCTGGGTAGGTTACGACACTCCGAGGGCCATGCCGGGAGTATACGGATCCACCTACGCGGGACGAATCTGGCAAAATGCCATGAATGTTCTTCACGAGGGACTTGAACCTGCAGACTGGACACAGCCCGCAACCGTAGATCTGAAAGTAAATGAAAATGGAATTACTGATTATGTTTCCACAACAGCGGAAGTGAGAGCACAGCAGGCCCTTCACGAAAAGGAACAGCTGAGGATCTATGAAGAGGCAGAGACATTGGTAGAAAATTACGAGAGGCTTGTGGCCAATACCGTTTCGGATGTACTCACAGCCCGTAAATACTATGAAGAAGTGAAGCCTTTGGTTGATTCTCTCGATGATAATGAAAAACGCGCAGAGCTTCTCAAGAGACTGGAAACCAGAAAGCCATATTTTGATGAGATAGAGGAAAGCTGGGAGCAGGTTATAGAACGTGCACTTCAGCAAAGTGAAGAAGAATCCAGCAGAGAGCAGCAGAGAGCCGAAAGTGAGGCTGAGAGCTCAAGATCAGAGGAAGAAAAGCGCATCAATAAAGAGTCATTCCTAAGCGCCCTTACAGAACTTGAAGAGCTTGAGTACAGGGATGAAAATACGGAAAAGCTCATAACAGAAACTATAATGAGACTTCAGTATTGCAATATTTATGAAGAAGCCTCCATGTACGCAAAGGAGCTGCAGAATGCTATCAAGAGAGCAAGAAAGCTTCCTTTATATGGCGAATATGCTGAGGAAGAAGAGTCCCGGGAGGAATCGGAAAAAAACAGGATAAAGGATCTTCAGGAGTCACTTGAGCATCTCGATGAGACAAACGCCACTGCGTATTATGTTGAACCCTCAGCTTCGGAAACCTTCCCGGATGCTCCCGTGCCTGTCTTTGGCTAATGTTAAGTACAATCACATAAGTTTATGTCAAACCATTGCCTTTTTGGCGATGGTTTGATAAAAACATTTTCAGAGGGTGCCGGTATAATCGGTGCTTTCTTATAAAGATACAGGGTTTATACATGAGAAGGTATGCTGATGAAAACAGCGTGCTGAGCTTTTAAATGAGGAGACCCCGGCAGGCTCTCGCCTAACCGGGGTAATTATGAAAAATCTAATTTGGAAAATCAACCAATGTTTAAAAGAAACATAAAAAACAAACTTCATGTTTATGACTAGAAATATAGTATTGAATTATGAATAATTTATGAACAATTATTAAAAAATCCTGTATACAACATTATATTTATGATTTACATATGAAAAAGATAACAAAAATCACTTTGAATCAATAAATCGGGAGGGTACATGACTAAGGGAAAGAGCAATATTCCACATAATACAGAACGTGAAGTTCTGGTTACCGGCCACAGAAACCCGGATACGGATTCCATCTGTGCGGCCATTGCCTATGCAAGATTAAAAAACAAGATCACAAAAACAGAGAAATATATCCCCTGCAGAGCAGGTGAGCCTTCAAGAGAGACTCAGTTTGTCCTTGATCATTTCAAGGTTGAGAAGCCGAGACTCATAACAACCGTTAAAACACAGGTAACGGATATCGAGTACCGGAAGACCCCGGGAGTAACCAGGGATATGTCCCTGAAAAAAGCCTGGACCATGATGAACGAGGGAAATGTCGTAACACTTCCCGTTGTTACCTCCAGGAATTCCCTTGAGGGTGTCATAACCATCGGAGACATCGCGAAATCTTATTTCAATGTCTACGACAGCCACATTATCTCAAAAGCTCACACAAAGTTTTCCAATATAGAAGACACCCTGGAAGCAACCACTGTAACCGGTGATGTTTCAAGATGCTGTGAAAAGGGCAAGGTTATCATCGCAGCCGCAAATCCCGAGATGATGTCCTACTATATAGAAAAGCACGATATCGTTATCCTCGGAAACCGTGCGGAGAACCAGCTTTCAGCCATGGATAACGGAGCAGACTGTATCATCATCTGTGAGGGTGCCAATGTTTCCCCTACCATAAAGAGCCTGGCCGAAGCAAACGGCATGATCATCATGGTAACAAGCTATGATGCCTATACCGCAGCAAGACTTATCAACCAGTCAATGCCTATAAGCTACTTTATGACAAAAGACAATCTGATAACCTTTACAGAAGATGATTTCGTGGATGAGCTGAGAGAAATCATGGCTTCCAAGAGACATCGTGACTTCCCTATCCTTTCAAAGGACGGAAATTATCTCGGTATGGTATCCCGCAGAAACCTCCTCGGAAATCGCGGAAAGCAGGTTATCCTTGTTGACCACAATGAACCGGGACAGGCTGTTGAAGGTATCGAGGCGGCAGACATTCTGGAAATCATCGACCACCACAAGATCGCAACGGTTCAGACCATGACACCGGTTTATTTCAGAAACCAGCCGTTGGGATGCTGTTCAACCATCATCACTCAGATGTATAAGGAGAATAACATTGAAATCGACAAGCAGACTGCCGGTCTTCTTATGTCGGCAATCATTTCAGATACTCTCCTTTTCAGATCACCTACCTGCACGCCCCTTGACGAACAGACAGGAAGAGAGCTTGCAAAGATTGCCGGAGTTGACATTGAGAAGTATGCCTTCTCCATGTTCTCTGCCGGATCCAACCTGAAGGGCAAGACCATTCAGGAGATCTTCTATCAGGATTTCAAGCATTTCTCAGCCGGAAAGGTTGAATTTGGTGTAAGCCAGGTTACAAGTCTTAATAAGGAAGAACTTGAGCAGTTCAAGGACGGACTTGAGGAATTTGCATTCAATGCCCTTAAAGCTGAAAAGCTTGACATGAGTTTCATCATGCTCACCAATATCCTTGACAAGAGTACAGATCTTCTTGCGGTTGGCATGGGAGCAGGGCAGCTTGTGGAAAATGCCTTCGGTTATACTCCGGAAAGAAGACCGGGTAAGAATAAGAACGATAAGTCAGACGATTCCTGGTCTGTAGTTCTTCCGGGAGTTGTTTCCAGAAAGAAACAGCTGGTACCGGCGCTTACATTATTTGCAGAACAGCTTTGATTATATGAATTATGACCCTGTGCCCCGAGCGCAGGGTTTTTCAGTAAAGTTCAGCGATGGACCATGGGGACGGAGTTGGTGGTTCATTTTGTCACAAAATGAACCACTAACTCCGTCCCCATGGTCCACCGCTGAACTTTAAAACTCTAAAAAGAGGAGAATATAGCAATGAATATTACCATGATCGGAATGCCTTCCTGCGGCAAATCAACCATAGGAGTCATGCTTGCAAAGCTGGCAGCCATGGGATTTCTGGACGTAGACATTATGATCCAGGAAAAAACCGGAAAGAAATTGAAAGACATTATTGCGGAAGCCGGTCAGGACGGATTTCTGAAGGTGGAAGGTGATATCGCATCCTCCATAGATGTACAAAACACCATTATCGCACCGGGGGGCTCTATCTGCTATGAAGAGGAAGCTATGAAGCATCTTAAGGAAATAAGTAAGATAGTGTATCTCAAGATTTCCTGTGAAGATATGGAGCAGAGGATCGGAGATGTTACGGACCGCGGAGTTGCCATGCCGGAGGGATTCACCCTCAGGGATTTATTTGATGAGAGGGCGCCGCTTTATGAAAAGTATGCAGATGTCATAATCGATGAGAAGGGAAAGACCCCTGCGGAGATAGTCCGGGAGATAAAGAACTGGACAGAACAGATCGAAAAGAACATATAACGAAGTTCAGGTGACGACGGAGGATCAGCTTTTGGAAAAACAGCAAAAAAAACATCTGGTTATAGGAATACTTGCTCATGTAGATGCCGGAAAGACGACATTGTCCGAAAGTATCCTTTACGAGTGCGGAAAGATCAGAGCCCTTGGCCGGGTTGATAACGGCAATGCTTATCTGGATACCGATGATATGGAAAAGGAAAGGGGCATCACCATCTTTTCAAAGATGGCAACCTTCGACCTTAAGGATATATCGGTATCCCTTCTGGATACTCCGGGCCATGTGGATTTTTCGGCGGAAATGGAGAAGACCCTTTCTGTCCTTGACTATGCCATTCTTGTAGTTAATGGTGCCGACGGAGTTCAGGGACATACAGAGACCTTGTGGAAGCTTCTTCAAAGATACGGCGTTCCGGTCTTTATCTTTGTGAACAAAATGGATCAGCCGGGCAACGACAAGGATAAGATTCTTGAGGATCTGAAAAAGCATTTCGGAGCGGCCACAGTGGATTTCACGGAGGCCGGAAAGTATTCCATGTCGGAGGAGCTGAAGGAAAACATTGCCATGTGCGATGACCGGATCATGGAAAAGTATCTGGAAAAGAGTGAGCTGGATCCAAAGGATGTAAGGAACCTGATCTGGGACAGAAAGCTTTTTCCCGTATATTTCGGTTCCGCCCTTAAAAATTTCGGGGTGAAGGAATTTCTCGAAGGCATCCATACATTTACGGAGATTCCCATGTACCCAAGCATCTTCGGAGGCAAGGTTTTCAAGATCGCAAAGGATGATTCCGACAGACGACTTACCTATATAAAGATAACCGGAGGAGAAATAAAAGTAAGAGACGAGCTCCTGCCCGGAGAAAAGGTTTCGGAGATCCGTATCTACAGCGGGGAGAAGTATGTTAATGCAGACATCGCGGAGGCAGGCATGGTATGCACACTTCTCGGAATCTCGGGGCTTAAGACCGGGGACTCAGTGGGATGTGAACCCAAGGGAAAGGATCCATCACTAAAGCCGGTGCTGGACTATAAGGTGGAATCCCCTGATGTGGATGACCTTGAATTATACAGAAAGCTTGACACACTGGCAGACGAATTTCCCGAGCTTCATATCAGCTGGGACAAGAATCTCAAGGAAATACATGTTCATCTCATGGGTGAGGTGCAGATAGAGATCATTAAAAAAGTTGTGAAGGAGCGCCTGGGAGTTGAGCTCCTGTTTGGAGAAAGCAGGATACTTTATCTTGAAACAATAGACGATGCGGTGGAGGGAGTCGGACACTTTGAGCCGCTGAGACATTATGCCGAAGCTCACATACTGATGGAGCCTCTTCCGAGGGGAAGCGGTCTCAAGTTCAGATCTGACTGCAAAACAGATGACCTGGCCATCAACTGGCAGAGACTTGTGCTGACCCATCTCCGGGAAAAAGAACATGCGGGAGTGCTCACGGGAAGTCCGGTAACAGACATTAGATTCACACTGGTTGCCGGAAAGGCTCACCTTAAGCACACCGAGGGCGGAGATTTCAGAGAGGCTACCTACAGAGCAGTGAGACAGGGACTTATGAAGGCGGTCAATGTCCTTCTGGAACCCTACTATGCCTTTACTCTGGAGCTTCCCCAGGAATATGTGGGCAGAGCCATGACGGATCTTTCCAATATGAACGGACATTTTGATCCCCCGGAGATAAACGGTGATACTTCAATCATCACGGGCACGGCTCCGGTTTCGGCCATGAGGGATTATCACAAAGAGGTTATGGTCTATACCAAAGGAAGAGGCCATCTTTTCCTTCGCTTCAGCGGCTATGACAGATGCCATAATGCGGAAGAAGTTATACAGAAGAGAGGCTATAACCCGGAGGAAGACATTCTGAATCCAAGCTCATCTGTGTTCTGCGCCCACGGCTCCGGTTTCATAGTGCCCTTCGACCAGGTGGAAAGCTATATGCATGTGGAGTCACCTTTGAAGCTTGAGGGTGAAGTTGAGAAGAGAGATTTCGAAGCGGATGTTGCGAAGCTTCAGAGAAGTGCCGAAGCAAAGTCGGACGACAAAAAATATAAAACCGGCGGACATTACATCGGGGATCAGGAGCTTGAGGATATATTCGTAAGAACCTTCGGACCCATCAAGAACCGTGCGAAGGAGGTTAATATCTCCAGCGCCCGCACCATAAGAGCCAAAGAGAAGGAAGAAAACAAGGCAGCAAACCGTAGAGACCTGAAGGCTCCGGAAAAGAAAAAGGAATATCTTCTGGTGGACGGCTACAACATCATATTTGCCTGGGATGAGCTTAATGAACTCGCCCGGTCAAATCTTGACGCCGCGAGAGGCAAGCTTCAGGATATACTGTCAAACTATGCCGGATTCACCGGAAAAGAAGTAATAGTTGTTTTCGATGCTTACCGGGTGCAGGGGCATCAGGTGGAACAGACAAAGTATCACAATATCTATGTGGTATTCACAAGAGAAGCCATGACCGCCGACGAATATATTGAAGAAGAGACTCATGAGCTTAAGAAGCAGTATTCGGTTACCGTTGCAACCTCCGACAAGGTGGTTCAGGTCATAACCTGGGGAGCGGGAGCAGTGCTCCTCAGCGCCCGGAACCTTAAGGATGAGGTGGACAGAGTGGTAAATACCGTGCGGAAAGAGCATCTCAATGACTCTGCCCCGGGAAGCCGCATTGGCACAAGGCTGGAGATACCGAAAACTAATGAGTGATATTTAAACACGGAACGTAGGGCTCCAACGCTGAAAAAGTTCAGCCGGCTCCGTCCGATTTGCGTTAAGACTAATCTTTTTCTTCAATATTAAGTGGATGCTCACTGGTCCGGGCGGCCTCACTTGCGTTATAATTGACACGATGATATAATCTCTGAGTTAAATCGGACACGTATGACAGCGTAAAAGGCATTGCCCTCTTACGCTTTAGATAAGAAGGTATTTAAATGTATCAGATAAAATTTGACAAACCTGTACATGTACACTTTATAGGAATAGGCGGTATCTCCATGAGCGGTCTTGCGGAGATTCTGCTTTCAAGACATTTTACTATTTCCGGATCTGACAGCAAGGAATCAGAGCTTACAAAGAAGCTTGTATCAGAAGGCGCTGTAGTCAATTATCCGCAGAAAGCCGAGAACATAACAAAGGATATCGATGTTGTGGTTTATACAGCTGCCATTCATCCGGATAATCCTGAGTTTGCGGCAGCTGTAGAGGCAGGCATACCCATGCTCACAAGAGCCCAGCTTCTCGGAGAACTCATGCGTAATTACAAGCAGGCCATCAATATCTCCGGAACCCATGGAAAGACCACAACAACTTCCATGATAACCGAGATACTTCTGGAGGCAGACGTGGATCCTACCGTAACTGTAGGCGGCATCCTCAAGGATATAGGCGGCAACATCAGAGTCGGAGGACAGGATACCTTCGTTGTGGAGGCCTGTGAGTATACAAACTCCTTCCTTTCCTTCTTCCCGACTATTGAGATCATTCTCAATGTTGAAGCAGACCACCTCGACTTCTTCAAGGACATAGATGACATCAGACACAGCTTCAGGCTCTTTGCCGAAAAGCTTCCTGAGGACGGACTTCTGGTTATAAACTCTGACATTAAGCATTTTGATTATTTTACCGAGGGACTCAAGTGTAAATGCATCACCTACGGACATGACAAGAGTTCCGACTATACAGCCAACTTCATAAGCTATGACAAGCTTGCTCATCCTACTTATACCTTATTCTATAAGGGAGAAGAGATTGCAAAGGTTGAGCTTGGAGTTACAGGAGAGCACAATATCTATAACTCAATGGCAGCCATTGCGGTATGCCGGGAGCTTGGTATCGAAATGGATGCGATCTTAAGAGGTCTTAAGCGCTTCACAGGTACAGACCGCCGCTTCCAGAAAAAGGGAACAGTCAACGGTTTCACAATAATCGATGACTATGCTCATCATCCTCAGGAGATAGCGGCAACCATAGAGGCAGCCAAGAAATATCCTCACAGAAAACTCTGGATCGCCTTCCAGCCTCACACCTACAGCAGAACTGCGGCATTACTTGATGATTTTGCCGGAGCTCTCAGCCAGGCGGACGAGATAGTACTTGCTGACATTTACGCGGCAAGAGAGAAGAATACCATAGGTATAAGCTCTGATGATCTCAGAAAGCATATGCTTGAGCAGAACACCAATGTTTATTACATCCCGGAATTTCAGGACATTGAGAAATTCCTCCTTGAAAAAGTTAAGGAGGGAGATGTTCTCATAACCATGGGTGCCGGCAATATCTATGAGGTTGGAGAAGACCTCCTGAAGCTGCCCGGTGCTGTTATAGAAAAGTGATAGTATAATAATGAAGACCTGTGCCGGTACTGGCACGGGTCTTTTTCAATACCATCGTGGACGGTTCTCACCGGCGAGAACCGTCCCTGTCGGCGAGAACCGTCCCTGTCGGTATTGCTGTCCCCTGGGCTCTTTCGCAGTTCGGTCTAAACACATCGGTACTTATAAAATCTATTAAATTGATATAAAAATAATTTTCTGACGAAAGCAAAAATCAATCGACCTATAAAAATAATAAATAATTCCACAAAATGGTCAAAATCAACCAAAATTACATCAAAATCAATTATAAAATAGTAAAAATGCTTAAAATTTAATATAAAAATGACCATTCAGAAGTCAAAATAAGCGATTTTGAAAATAAAAATAATTTTCATTCCACACAAATCAGCGGAAATCCACCGCCAAATTGTGGATAAACCCTGATTGTATTTAATAAATACATCTTTTTGGGGGATTGACATTTGAAAAGCCTCGAATTTTGCACATTGGAGAGAGGTTATAAACAAAATAAAAAAATAAGTGGATACTTGACAATTCAGTAGTGCACATTATCCACACCAATGTGGACAATTTTGGTGGATAAAGTTGTGGACTAGGCTTATTGAAGCACTAATTTTAGTATGCTAATATCAGTTCACCGAAGGGGAGAAACGTGAGATCGCAGCCGGGCAGTAGGGAAGATGGCTGCATTATCAGATCCATAATACTCTTCATTTACATTTGGGGGTTAATGAGATGGGCACGAGTATAGTAGATAATCTTGCAGTTCATGTAACATGCATATCGGATGATTTTCTGGATAAGTATCTTGGAACTGCAAACGGAGATTACATAAAAGTTTATTTGTTTATGCTTAGACACAGAGGAGAGCAGTTCTCAAAGGAACAGGCTGCAGACGCTCTGAATCTCACCGATAAGGATATTGAGCGTGCGTTGAGATATTGGGAAAAGCAGGGCGTATTTGAAAGTTCTTCAGGATCACTTCAAGATCAGGAACGGGAGGACGAGGCAGAGCATAAAGTTGTCAGAAGAAAGAAAGCGAAAAAGGCTGCCATAACCGAGGAAGATTTTTTGGAAGCTGAAGAAAAGATGGAGACTCTTCAGGGCACGGTTGATGATGTAGAGACTGATGAAGAGTTCAACAGCATCTTATATTTTGCGAGACAGATGCTGCCTACACTGCCGAGCGTTCGCCAGGTTGGAGCTCTGAAGTTTATGTACAAAGAGCTGAAGATGTCTTCAGATGTTATAGAATTTCTTATAGAGTATTGTGCAAGTGCCAAAAAGACCACATATCAGTATATGCAGGCAGTTGCCATAAACTGGCATGAGCAGGGGGTTGTTACGGTTGCACAGGCAACAGAACTTGTGAAATCCATAGAGGACGGCAAGAATAAGAAGACAGCCAAATCTGCACCAAAAGCTTCCGGAAAATCAAACAAATTTATCAATCTTGAGCAGCGTGAGATTGATTACGATAGCATAGTAAACTTAAGAACACTTAACAGGATGAAGAATGTCACTAACTAATGCACAGTACAACAAAATAATGCGGGTTTATGACGATCGGCGGATGGAAAACAACAGAAAGCTTGAAAACCGCCGAAAGACAGCGTACGAAAAACTTCCGGAGCTTAAGACTCTGGAAGATTTTGTACGTTCGGAGTCTATAAAGACCTTCCATCTTATGAGAGACGGTCAGAAAGAAAAAATCGCTGTTTTGAAATCTCTCATAAGCGATGCGTCAAACCGTAAAAAGGAAGTGCTTGTAAAGAATGGTTACCCGGCAGACTATCTGGAAATGCAGTATTTTTGTCCTGACTGTAAGGATACAGGATTTATAAACGGTAAGAAGTGTCACTGTTTTATAGAGATGCAGATGAAATATCTCTATCAGCAGTCCAATATAGATCAGATAGTAAAAACCCAGAATTTTGACTATTTCGATCTTAACAGATATGACGACAGAGTTCCTATCCTTGCTGACGGAAAAACCAACCGGGAATATATGGCCGAGAACAGAAAGCTTCTTCTTCAGTGGGTGGAAGATTTCGATAAAAACCATGGAAACCTGATGTTTACGGGAAATACCGGAACCGGAAAGACCTTCCTTATAAACTGTGTGGCAAAAGCCCTTATGGACAGCTTCCATTCAGTGATATATCTGACAAGCACGGATCTTTTCGACAGCTTTTCCAAAGCTATGAAGGGTGATGATGAGGAGCAGCAGGATATGCAGGAAGCAATCCTCAATTGCGACCTTCTGGTCATAGATGATCTTGGTACAGAATTAAATAACAGCTATACTTCTTCAAAACTGTTTTATGTACTAAATCATCGCATGGTTTTTCGTAAATCTGTCATCATTTCTACCAATCTTAGCCTCAATACCATAAGGGATTCGTACTCGGAAAGGGTATCTTCCCGCATAATTTCCGACTATTTGATCATTCCGCTGTACGGTAATGACCAAAGACTGTATTGACAGCTTTCGATACATGAAGTAATTTATCTAATGTTTATGTGTGAGATTATGTATAAAAATCCATAATTTGCCGACATATATTAAAGACATGTGTTAACATGGATAGTGTTTGCATGTTTTTGAAGGTTTGTTAAGGGACAGTTCTCATTAGGAGGAGAAAAGAAATGCCAGATTCCAGAACTTCAGAGTTTATTGAGCGTATTCCTGTTGGACCGCTTGCACTTATGCCGCTTGATTCCATCATGCCGCTTGGACAGGCTGTTGATGGCTACTTATCAAGATGGCGTGCACAGCGTGAGAGTGAGCATAAGGAAACCATTGCTTTCAGCGGATATCAGAAGGATAGTTACATTGTTAAGTCAAAGGTTTCAAGATTTGGCTCAGGTGAGGGAAAAGCCAATGTTTTGGAGACTGTCAGAGGTGTTGACCTTTACCTTATGGTAGATGTTATGAATTTTTCTCAGACCTACAGTCTTTTCGGTCAGATAAATCATATGTCACCGGACGATCATTATGCAGATCTCAAGAGAGTGATAGCTGCCACTACAGGAAAGGCAAAGAGGATCAATGTTATCATGCCGTTTATGTATGAGTCACGTCAGCATAAGCGTAACGGACGTGAGTCCCTTGATTGTGCTATCATGCTCCAGGAGCTCCATGAGATGGGAGTTGAGAACTTCCTGACCTTCGATGCACATGATCCAAGAGTAATGAATGCTATCCCCAGAGACAGCTTCGATAACATTTCCTGCTCTTACCAGTTTATAAAATCCATACTTAACAGCATAGATGATCTTGACATCGACAAGGATCATATGATGATCATTTCCCCGGATGAAGGCGGAATGAGCAGAGCTATCTACTATGCTAACGTTCTGGGAATCGACATGGGTATGTTCTATAAGCGTCGTGATTACGCACAGGTAGTCAACGGACGTAATCCAATAGTTGCCCACGAGTTCCTTGGAACCAATGTTGAAGGCAAGGACGTATTCATCATAGATGATATGATCTCCTCCGGTGAATCATTGATCGATACAGCCAAGGAGCTTAAAGAGAGAAAGGCAAAGCGTGTATTTGCATGCTGTACCTTCGGACTCTTTACTTCAGGCTTCAACAAGTTTGATCAGGCCTATGCAAGCGGCACTTTAAATGGTGTTTATACTACAAACCTTATTTATCAGCAGCCTGAGCTTCTCACAAAGCCATGGTACCACAGCGTGGATATGGCAAAGTATATCGCGCTTATCATTGACAGCCTCAATCATGATATGTCCATATCAACGATTCTTGACACTTCAACAAGAATCAATCAGAAGGTTGCAGCATATAAAGAGCATCGTGCAGGTGTGAATAAGCAGATGGAGCTCCCCCTCTGATCTGATGGTTAATATTGGTATTTCCTGCATCAGATGATTCGTTAGTTTACTTTAACGGTAGTAATGAAGGGTCGCCCATTCCTGGGCGGCCCTTTTTAATAGAGGAGAAACCTTGGAAAAAACCTACTTTTCTAATAAAGTTTACATATATACATTCATAATGAGTATCCTTGTAGTGCTTATCCATTCGGTGAATTTTGCTGATGATAACACTATACTCCTCACCATGATCCAGTCGGCAGATTATAACAACATTGATCTTTCGGGCCTGACGGGAATCCCGGCTCATGTTGAGAATTTTTTGTCCAATGCTGTCGGACAGGCAGCAGTACCGGGATTTTTCCTGGTTTCCGGCTATCTGTTTTTCAGGGGACTCAAAGACCTTAAGGATATAGGAAATAAATGGAAAAAACGCTTCATGTCACTTGTGATACCCTACGGTGCATGGAATATTTTCTACTATATAATATATGTGCTTCTGGGGAAGGAAAGGTTTAGTCTGACAGGGCTCCACAGAGCTGTGGCTGAATACAGCTGCAATCCGGTGTTCTGGTATGTCTTTCAGCTTATATTGCTGACGGTACTTGCACCACTGTTCTTTATTCTGTTGAGAAACAGAATCCTGACCTTTGGTTCAATGCTTTTATATACCCTTCTGGAAGTAAACGGAGTGGACTTCCCATTGATAAATGAAGATGCTCTGTACTACTTTTTTTTCGGAGCCCTTACCGCAAGATGGTTTAAAGAAAGCTTTGAGACCCAGAGCACAGGAAAGATGTTCTGCGGACTGGGATTGATCACAGCTTCATGGCTCACCCAGGTTTTCACCACAGTAGGGATGCAGATGTTCGTTATGGCACCGGTGGATTTTCGGAAAATGGGGATTCTTCAGTATTTATATGTCGGTGGTGAGATATCGAAGATGATGGGGGTACTGATATCCCGGTGGCCTAAGCATTGGCTTGTCCTCATCCTGTCTTCAGGCGGACAGGTGCTGGTAAATGTGATCCGTAGACTCCTTATCTGCTATGGAATCTGGTTTATACTGCCCCTCAGGCTTCCCACGGCAAAGGATTTCATGAAGAACAGCTTCTTTTTATATGCCATACATTATCCGATTGCCAGAATCGGTATATATATGTTAGAGTACATGAACGTTGGTTACCATAGAAAAGAGGAGCAGGCCTTGAGGCTCCTTATGTATCTCGTAACACCGGTCATTTGCGTTTCAGCCGCTTACATGATGAAAAAAATGCTCGGGAGGAAAACTCCTTTTATATGGAAGATATTCAGTGGAGGTAGATGATAATGTTTATTGCGGATCATTGGAAAGACTATGAAGTTATAGATACAAGTTCCGGAGATAAGCTGGAGAGATGGGGTAAATATATTCTTCGGAGACCCGATCCCCAGGTAATCTGGCAGACCCCTTTTAAAAATCCGAACTGGAAGAAGCTGAACGGACACTATCATCGTTCCGAAAGAGGCGGCGGAGAGTGGGAGTTCTTTGATCTCCCGAAGCAGTGGAAGATCTCCTATGTATTGGGAGGAACCGCAGCGCGCCCTTCAAATTTTGATGAGAAGAATAAAGAAACCTACAGACCGGTGGCACCGGTGTATGAAAATCTTGAAAAGCTTCCGGAAAAGAGCAGAACATTAACCTTCCACTTAAAGCCCTTTGCCTTCAAGCATACGGGACTTTTCCCTGAGCAGGCGGCAAACTGGGACTGGTTTTCCAATGAGATCCTCGGTGAAGTCAACAGACGTAAGGCCCAGGGATCGGAAGAGCCTGTAAAGGTGTTAAATCTCTTTGCCTACACAGGGGGAGCAACATTGGCAGCAGCCGCAGCAGGCGCACATGTTACCCATGTGGATGCCTCAAAGGGTATGGTTCAGTGGGCAAAGGAGAATGCCGATGCCTCGGGACTCTCACAGGCCCCCATCAGATGGCTTGTTGATGACTGTACAAAGTTCGTTGAAAGAGAAATCCGCCGCGGCAATAAATATGACGCCATCATTATGGACCCCCCATCCTACGGAAGAGGACCTAAGGGCGAGATATGGAAGATAGAGGATGCGGTTTATCAGCTTATAGAGTTATCTTCCAGGCTTCTTACCGACAAGAGCCTTTTCTTCCTTATAAATTCATACACCACCGGACTTCAGCCTGCGGTTATGAGCTATATGCTGGGAGTTATCATTAAAAACAAATTCGGCGGAGAGATACATTCTGAAGAAGTAGGACTTCCGGTGACCGAAAACGGACTGGTGCTTCCCTGCGGGTGCTCAGGCAGGTGGGTCAGAAATACGAAATAATTATTGTAAATGCGCGCTTCCCGGAACCTGTTGATGTAAGATAATCGTAATTAAATCACGCCGATTATTAATGGAATAGAAATTGCAATTAATATCCCTGAAAGCTATTATTAAACCAAGAAAAGATAACTTGTGGAGAAGACAGGTTTTTGAGAGTGATGACTCTGAAAGAGATAGCTTTCGGAGTATCATCAGGAGGGTGTTATATGTTAAGAAGAAAAATTGCAAAACTTGCATTGACGACCGGAGTGTTGGCTGCGATTTCTGCCATCCATGTTATGGCTGCAGGCTGGACAACAAACGCAAAAGGCGATCAGGTATATGTTCAGGATACAGGAAATGTTGTTACCAATTCTTGGATAAAGGCCAATGACGGCGGATCTGTTATATGGTATTACGCTACACAGGACGGAACCTTACGTAAGGGCGGCTGGCAGACAGTAAACGGCAATAAGTATTATTTCGATGAAAACGGTGTTATGCAGACCGGATGGATCGATGAGTACAAGTATTATTGTGATCCTAACTCAGGTGCCGCAGTGACAGGCTGGAAGTATATTCCTATTCCTGATGATTTCGCATATTACTATTCGGATAATGCGAATTTTTCCGCAGGCTCCTATGCATGGTTCTTCTTTAACACAAGTAATGCACAGAAGTATTTTGCTGAAGGTGAGAATGTTACCGTAAAGACCATAAACGGTATAAAGTACGGTTTTGATGAGAATGGTGTTATGCAGCTTGGCTGGGCCAAGGTTAAGGATACATCACCTGAGATCGCAGGCTACATGTTCTTTGCTGAAAAGACAGACGGAAACTTCAAGCAGGGACAGCAGATATCCGGAACCTGGTACACAACAGTAGGTCCTCTTGAGTCATCTGGTTCAGGCTCCTTCGATAAGGATCTCGCAACAGGAGATGTTGAGTATTTCTACTTCAAGCCGTCAGGATATGTTGCGGCAGGAAACAGCAATGCTTATCAGGTTTGTACAGTAAACAACAAGAGATATCTGTTTAATGAAAAAGGAAATCCGGTATACGGAATGCAGCTCGGATGTACAGAAAATGACAGCACTACTCACTATTACTATTGCGGTTCAAGCAAGTCTGACTGTTCTGTAAAGACCGGAAGATTCTCCATGACAGAGGCTGATGGCGACCGTATCACCTTCTATGCACAGACAAACGGAAGAGGCTATACAGGCTTAAAGGACGGTTACCTCTATTACAACGGTAAGCTTCAGTGTGCAGATTCAGACAGCAAGTATATGGTTTGTAACGTTGAAGGAAAAGATTATGTAATTTCCACCAGCGGTTCTGTTCAGAAGAACAAGAAGAACCTCAAGGATTCAGACGGCAATAAGGTTTCAACCAACGCTGACGGAACCCTTAAGGATAATATCGAGGGAAGCTTCTCTGTACTGGAGGCAACTTCACCTGATATCGATGATATAGATTAATATGACGTTTATATAAGAAGAAACCCGGTTGCACATGCCGGGTTTCTTTTTTTGCGATAATGCCGTCCCCGTTGGCATTTTTTGAAAAAAGTTGTTGCAATTAAAGAACACCGGTGTTAATATATGACACGCACGGCGGGGTGTGAACCTGCCGTGCGGTACATTAATAAAGATACGCACGGCTCAGTGGAAATGTATCAGATTTTATACATTTTTTCGAAATTACCGCTTGAAATATAAAAAAGCGTGTGTTATCTTAGTATTCGCTGTGACATGATAGCGAAGAAATGAAGATTACTTATATGGACGAAAGCCAAGATCCGTACAGTATTATCTGAAAAGATCCAGTGAACCTGCGGGTTCCGCCTGAGAGCTGATACGGCAACCAAGTATAAGGCATATAAGAGAACTTCATGGAGCGAATGTCTAGTTTAGAAACTGACGGCAGGTCACTGTACTACAATTTAATCCATTACACAGCAAATGGATTTTGATGCAGAGAAACTTTCATCTCACGATTGTTTCGTATGCAGTTAATGTACAGTCACCGACTTATCGTCAAATAACCGATAGGAGGCGACTTTTTTTATGGCAAGTCAAGTAATGAGAATCACACTCAAGGCTTACGACCACACACTTGTGGACGAATCAGCTGCAAAGATTGTGGAGAACTGCAAGAAGACAGGTTCACAGGTTTCCGGACCGGTACCACTTCCAACAAAGAAGGAAGTTGTTACTATCCTTCGTGCTGTACATAAGTACAAGGATTCACGTGAGCAGTTCGAGCAGAGAACTCACAAGAGACTTATCGACGTAATCAGTCCTAACCAGAAGACAATGGATGCTCTTCAGAGACTCGAGATGCCAGCAGGCGTTTACGTTGATATCAAAATGAAGAACAAGTAATGATTCTAGAATGAGTCTGAGATATCGGGCTCCGCTGTAGAAAGGAGAAACAATGAAGAAAGCTATTTTAGCGACAAAAGTAGGAATGACACAGATCTGGAACGAAGATGGCGTGTTGATTCCAGTAACTGTACTTCAGGCTGGTCCTTGTGTTGTAACACAGGTTAAGACAGTAGAGAATGACGGTTACGCAGCAGTACAGGTAGGCTTCCAGGACAAGAGAGAAAAGCTTGTCAACAAGCCACAGAAGGGTCAGTTCGATAAGGCTGGCGTTTCCTGCAAGAGATTCCTCAGAGAATTCAGATTTGAGGATGCTGAGAACTACAATGTAAAAGATGAGATTAAGGCAGACATCTTTGCTGAGGGTGACAAGGTAGACGTTACCGCTATTTCAAAGGGTAAGGGATTCGAGTCAGCTATCAGAAAGTATGGTCAGCACAGAGGACCTATGGGTCACGGTTCCAAGTTCCACCGTCACCAGGGTTCTAACGGTACATCTGCAACACCTTCAAGAGTACTTCCTGGTAAGGCAATGCCTTCACACATGGGTGCTGTAAAGGTTACAACACAGAACCTTACAATCGTTAAGGTTGATGCAGAGAACAACCTGCTTCTTATCAAGGGAGCTGTACCGGGACCTAAGAAGGCACTTATTACTGTTAAAGAAGCAGTAAAGGCCTGAGACGAAAGAAAGGAGGAACATATAGATGGCTAACGTATCAGTATTTGATATGCAGGGTAAGGAAGTTGGCAAGATGGATCTCAATGATTCCGTTTTCGGAGTTGAGGTTAACGAGCACCTTCTTCACCTCGCAGTTGTTGCTCAGCTTGCTAACAAGCGTCAGGGCACACAGAAAGCATTAACTCGTTCTGAAGTTTCAGGAGGCGGAAGAAAGCCTTGGAGACAGAAGGGCACAGGACATGCAAGACAGGGTTCTATCAGAGCACCGCAGTGGAAGGGCGGCGGAGTAGTATTCGCACCTACACCACGTGACTATACAACAACAATGAACAAGAAGGAAAAGAGAGCAGCTCTTAAGTCTGCACTTTCCAACGCAGTAGCTGAGAACAAGCTTATCATTGTTGACGATATCAAGCTTGCAGAGATCAAGACAAAGAACTTCCAGGCTATGCTTGATGCCTTCAAGGTAAACAAGGCATTCGTTCTTCTTGATTCAAACGACAAGAATGTTATTCTTTCAGCAAGAAATATCCAGGACGTTAAGACAGCCGGCGTAAATGAGCTCAATGTTTATGACGTTCTTAAGTACCAGACAGTAGTTGCTACAAAGGCAGCTGTTGAGAAGATTCAGGAGGTATACGCATAATGGCAGACATTAAGTATTATGACGTTATTCTTCGCCCGGTTATCACTGAGAAGTCAATGGGTGAGATGGCATCCAAGAAGTATACATTCCTTGTTAATCCACTTGTAACAAAGACTCAGGTTAAGGAAGCCGTTGAGAAGATGTTCGAAGGAACAAAGGTTAAGGCTGTTAACACAATGAACGCTGACGGCAAGACAAAGAGAAGAGGCCTCAAGTTCGGTAAAACTGCCAAGACAAAGAAGGCTATCGTTACACTTACAGAAGATTCAAAGGATATCGAGATTTTTAAGGGCCTTTGATAAGGATTAACAATTCATACACAGTCACGTGAAAAATTCTCTATTATACGTGACATCAAAAAAGGAGAAAACAAGTCATGGGTATAAAGACATATAAACCTTATACACCTTCGAGAAGAAACATGACCGGTTCAGACTTTTCCGAGATCACAAAGAAGACTCCTGAGAGATCACTTCTTTCAAAGGTTAAGGAGAACGCCGGCAGAAACAATCAGGGTAAGATCACTGTTCGTCATCAGGGTGGCGGAAACAGACAGAAATACAGAATCATCGATTTCAAGAGAAACAGCAAGGATGGTATCCCTGCAAAGGTAATCGGAATCGAGTACGATCCTAACAGAACAGCAAACATCGCTCTTATCGCTTATGCTGATGGAACAAAGGCATACATCCTTGCTCCTAACGGTCTTACAGACGGCATGAAGGTTATGAGCGGTCCTGATGCTGAAGCAAGAGTAGGTAACTGCCTTCCTCTTTCAAAGATTCCTGTAGGTACAAACGTACATGCTATCGAGCTCCTTCCGGGCAAGGGCGCACGTATGGTTCGTTCAGCAGGAAACGCTGCTCAGCTTATGGCCAGAGAAGGAAAGTATGCAACACTTAGACTTCCTTCAGGCGAGATGAGAATGGTTCCTATCGAGTGCCGTGCAACAATCGGTGTTGTAGGTAACGGAGATCACAACCTTATCAATATCGGTAAGGCTGGTAGAAAGAGACACATGGGATGGCGTCCAACAGTTCGTGGTTCTGTTATGAACCCTAACGATCACCCTCACGGTGGTGGAGAAGGAAGAGCTCCAGTCGGAAGACCGGGTCCTTGCACTCCTTGGGGCAAGCCAGCACTTGGACTTAAGACACGTAACAAGAAGAAGGCTTCTAATAAGCTTATTATCAGAAGACGCGATGGTAGAGCCATCAAATAATTGAGGAGGAGAGAAAAATATGGCACGTTCAATTAAAAAAGGACCATTCATC
>Ga0256404_1002560_pt1 | contig 39906 bp, 33 predicted proteins | sample RumenRJG_01DNA_FD_185990 | JGI IMG/M metagenome (GOLD analysis project Ga0256404, IMG submission 185990) | Bovine rumen microbial communities from Lethbridge, Alberta, Canada - RJG_01 | ecosystem: Host-associated > Mammals > Digestive system > Stomach > Rumen | place: Canada: Alberta | collected...
TTTGATAGGCCTGATGTGTAAGCGTGGTGACACGTTCAGCTTGCAGGTACTAATCGGTCGAGGGCTTTTCCTTTTACTTCTACTAACCAGTTCTCCCTCAGCATTACGCTTTATTTCAAGTTTCAAAGAAGTCGGTGTTTATTGCGCAGAGGTCACACTCGTTCCCATTCCGAACACGGAAGTTAAGCTCTGCCGCGAAGACAATACTTGGCTGGCGACGGCCTGGGAAAATATTTCAATGCCGGCACTTTTACCCCCTTCAGGTTTTTCCTGAAGGGGGTTTTGTTATTATTAAAGCCCTGAACAGAAGTCAGGGCTTATATTTATTCAGGTATGATTTTTTTGATGATGTCGTTGCGCTTGATCTGCTTAGTATCGGGAGTGTCGATGAGGAATTCTGCTGATTGACCTTCGGTAGCAGTCTCTGACAAGCGCAGATGTACAGAGATCGAAATCAGCTTTGCAGTGATCTCCTGACCGTTTCGCAGGATTATCTTAATATTATCGTTTGACTTGAACGTTCCTTCTGTAACCGAGCCGTTAACGATAGTTATGTTGTTTGTAGTTGGAGCAACACCGGAGATAATGAATTCCGCATGACAGGTATCTGTTACCCCTGATTCTGCACGGTAGACGTTTTCCTCATATTCGCGCAGTTCTTTTTCATCATCTGTGAGCATATCTCTGTCTGATCTGTCGCCGAAAAGTTTTCCGAACAATCCCATAATAAACAATCCTTTCTGAAGTTAGCTGCGGGCTGCAATATCTCGCTGTTCAACTGCGAGCCTGTCACAGCGCTCATTTTCCGGATGTCCCGCGTGACCTTTTACCCAATTAAAAGTAACATCATGCTTTTCGAGAAGAGGCAGCAGCTTTTCCCAAAGATCTACGTTTAGAGCTGGTTTCTTATCAGATTTTATCCAGCCTTTTTTCTTCCAGCCGTAAACCCAGCCCTTTGTAATGCTGTCGACTACATATTTGCTGTCGGTCGTGAGAATGACTTTGCAGGGTTCTTTGAGAGCTGAAAGACCGGTTATAACGCCGAGCAGCTCCATACGATTATTAGTCGTGCTTTTTTCGCCGCCTGAGAGTTCCTTTTCGATTCCGGCGAATCTGAGTACAACTCCGTATCCGCCCGGACCGGGATTGCCGCTGCAAGCGCCGTCCGTGAATATTTCAACAGTTTTTATAAAACTTCCCCCATTCTGAAATCATTGCTTTACATTATTATAATTCAGCGCAGCCGATATGTCAACCTCACGGAAGAAATTTTACTATTTATTAGAGTGAGACACCTGCTATTATAAGTAATAAAATCAGCAAAAAATAAACAGTCCCCGCAAATATTTTTGTTGACTTTTGCATGGTTTAGTGCTATAATATTACACGTATACGACATTTTGGATGGCACGTAGTTTTGCGTAGGTATACTGAAATTATTATAAGGAGAATATTTCAAGTGGGCAGATATTTTGGAACAGATGGATTCAGGGGAACAGCTAATGAAAACTTGACAGCAGATCATGCTTTCAGAGTAGGACGCTTTCTCGGCTGGTATTTTGGTGAATTAAAAAGACAGAACGGTGACGATTCAGCACCGCGTATAATTATCGGTAAAGATACACGCCGATCAAGCTATATGTTTGAGTATTCGCTCGTTGGTGGTCTTACCGCATCCGGTGCAGATGCTTATCTTCTTCATGTTACAACAACACCTTCAGTTGCATATATTTCGCGTGTTGACGCTTTCGACTGCGGTATCATGATCTCAGCAAGCCATAACCCTTATCATGATAACGGAATCAAGCTTATCAACAGTCAGGGTGAAAAAATGGAAGAGTCTGTCATCGAGCTTATCGAGGATTATCTCGACGGCAAACTCAAAGCATTTGGCAAGGAGTGGACTGAGCTTCCATACGCTAAGGATGATAAAATAGGTCAGAGCGTTGACTATGTTTCAGGCAGAAACCGCTATATCGGCTATCTCATCTCACTGGGAATGTATTCTTTCCGCGGTATGAAGATAGGTCTCGACTGTGCTAACGGTGCATCATGGAACATTGCAAAGGCTGTTTTTGACGCTCTTGGAGCTGAAACTCACGTTATAAACGCCGCTCCGAACGGAATAAACATCAACAATAATGCAGGCTCAACACATATCGAAGTGCTCCAGAAATTTGTTGTTGAGAATGGTCTGGATGCCGGCTTTGCTTATGACGGCGATGCTGACCGCTGCCTCTGTGTAGACGAAAAGGGCAATGTTATATCCGGCGATCATATCCTTTACATCTATGGAAGATATATGAAGGAACGCGGTAAGCTTGTAAACAATACTGTTGTTGCTACTGTAATGTCAAATTTTGGTCTCTTCAAGGCTTTCGATGAGATCGGCATTGATTATGCAAAGACTAAGGTTGGCGACAAATATGTATACGAATATATGAAGGAACATGGCTGCTGTCTTGGCGGAGAGCAGTCCGGACACATTATCTTCTCGAAGTATGCCTCAACCGGTGACGGTATACTCACAAGCCTGAAGATGATGCAGGTAATTATGTCCAAGCAGAAGCCGTTGAGCGAACTTGCTGCACCGTTTACAGTATACCCTCAGGTGCTTGAAAACGTTCGTGTAAAGGACAAGACAGCTGCTCAGAACGATCCGGATGTTCAGGCTGTTGTAAAGTCTGTTTCTGATGCTCTTGGTGAAACAGGCAGAATACTTGTGCGCGAAAGCGGTACAGAACCGCTTGTGCGAGTTATGGTTGAGGCAGAAAATGAGGACATCTGCCGTAAATATGTCGATCAGGTGGTAGCTGTTATAAAGGCTAATGGTCATACAGTCTGATCTGAAAAGTTAAGAGGACGGTGCGTAGCCTGTCATTTCCGCTGAACGTTATACTTTTTGCAGATAGCGGTATTTTCCGTGATAAAAGTATCAGTTCCGGCGTGAGTTTTAGGCTAAGTACACGTCCTTGTGATATATGAGGTGAAATTTATGAAAAAACAGGCGTATAACCCTTTCCTCCCTCCCGATGTCTGTATTCCGGACGGAGAGCCCCATATTTTCGGAGACCGCGTTTATCTTTACGGTTCACATGATTTTGAAGGCGGCAGGACTTTCTGTATGGGCGATTACACAGTCTATTCAGCTCCGGTTGACGATCTTGCTGACTGGCGCTGCGAGGGTGTCATATACCGTGCTCAGCAGGATCCTGACTACAACGAAAGACCTTATATGTACGCTCCCGATGTTGTTAAGGGCAACGACGGAAAGTATTATCTTTACTATTGTATGTCGGGCGATTTCGGTATAGGCGGTTATTTCGGACCTATAAGTGTAGCCGTATGTGATGAGCCTGCGGGAAAGTATGAGTATCTTGGATTTATCCGTTATCCGGATGGTACTCCTATGAAGAAATATGTCTGTTTTGATCCGTGTGCATTTAATGATAACGGTACTATCCTCATATATTATGGTACTCAGTATCAGGACGAGGCAAATGAGATACTTGCTGCTGATGAAGAAAAAATGCAGGAAGTAATGAAGCGCTATAACAAGTCCCGCGAGGAGATACTTGCAACTGAGGACAATGTAAACGGACCGGCTGTCGTTGAACTCGAAGACGATATGCTGACTGTAAAAGGCGAGCCGCATCATATCATCCCTTATGGAGTGGATTTCGGCGGACATGAATTCTTTGAGGCAAGTTCCATGCGTAAGGTAGGAGATAAATACTATTTTGTCTATTCATCTCAGAAGAATCACGAACTTTGCTATGCTGTCAGCGATAAACCTGACAGGGATTTCACTTTCGGTGGAACTCTCGTGTCGAATGGTGATGTCGGAGTAAACGGTGTTACCGACGATACAAGAATGAATATGACAGGTACGACTCATGGCAGTATTATTGAAATAAACGGACAGTGGTATGTGTTCTATCACCGCCTTACTCATAAGTCGGATTACAGCCGTCAGGCTTGCGCCGAGCGTATAGAGGTCGCTCCGGATGGCTCGATAAAGCAGGTCGAAATGACATCCTGCGGTCTGAATGGCGGACCTCTTGCCGGCAACGGAAGCTATCCTGCTGTTATTGCCTGCAATATTACTAATGGGAATATGCCGCACGGTTCTAATAAGATATACACAGAAAGCTTCCCGAATGTTACTCATTCAGGTGATGAAAGATATATTGCTGAAATAGGTAATAACACTCTCATAGGCTATAAGTATTTCAGATTCAGCGGAGAGCATGGTCTGGCGATCAGCGTGCGCGGATGTGCGGGAAAGTACGTTGTAAGTACAGAAACTGAAGGCAGTGTTATCGGCGAGATAGACGTTCCGGCAAATGATTCATGGCAGGAAGTCACTGCTGAATTAAACATTCCTCATGGCGTTTACCCTATATATCTCAGATTCTGCGGAGAAGGTCTTTCGGAACTCAAAATGCTCAGATTCTTCTGAAATTGATTACAAATCTGTCAATCGTAAAGCGTAAAAATTGAATTATTTGGACAAATATTGGAAAATGTCAGAAATGTCAAAAAAACGTTGACGCTGGCCGTTTTTAGTGATATAATGAGTAAGTGGCGGATTTTGCGCCAAATAACAAAACGTAAATCAAATTGGAGGTAAAAATGGCTAAGAATACAGACCGTAACCTTAACGTTACGATAAAAAATGCTGAAGATGATAAGGACGAAGTTGTAATATCTCTTTCGAGCATTATGCGAAAAATGAAGAAATATTTTCTTCCGTGGATAATCATCGCAGCTATGCTTGCAGCATTACTCCTTGGTATCAATACAGTTCAGACCTTACGTAACAAACCTGCGCTCACAGCGCTTGTAAGCTTCTCCTATAAGGGTATCGAGAAAGGTCTTGATCCTAAGGGAAGAACACTGGATGTGAATACTATCAGATCACCTGAGGTCATCACAAACGCTCTCAATGAGCTTGATATGGATATTAAAAATCTTGAGCCTATAAGACAGAATATCCGTGTTTCCGGTATTGTTCCTTCGGATGCTATTGACAGGATCACAACTTATAAGAGCATTATGGACAAGGCTCAGAACGGAAATCTTGCAGCTGCTGATGCGGTTCTTGATGTTTCCTATTATCCTACACAGTATAAGATCACATTTAATTACAACGGTACAGGGCTCAGTGGCGATAAGGCAGTAGATGTCTTCAAGGAGATCCTCGATCAGTATCGCATATACTTCTACAAGGAGTATGGATATAACGAGACTCTTGGTGCTGCTGTTACCAATATCGACTACAAGAGTTATGACTATCCGGAAGCAGTTGATCTCTTCAGACAGACACTTTCAACTCTTGCAAAATACATTAAGGAACTCTCTGCAAGTGATACAACTCATTTCCGTTCAGCAAGCGGAGATACTTTCGATGACCTTTATGAGTCTATCAAGACTGTCCGCAGCCTTGACCTCGATAAGGCAGAATCACTTATAACAGTTAATAATATCACCAAGAACAAGCAGCAGTCGATCGACTACTATCAGTTCAGGATCGACAGCCTCACACGTCAGAAGGACGCTGACGAGGAAAGCTATAACGCTGTTGTAGCTGCTAAGGAGAAATATCAGAAGGATACTCTCCTTGTAATGCAGAATTCCGATGGTGCTAACGCTGAGATCTCAAAGAACTCAGAAGAGTATGATAAGCTTGTTCAGAAGGAAGTTAACCTTGCAGCTGAGATCGCTGAGACAAGACAGCAGATCAACTTCTATGAGTCAAGAAAAGAAGCACTTACCTCTGCTTCAAACAGTACCGAAGAGCAGGTAGAGGAAATGGAGGAGATGCTTGCAAAAATCAGCGAGAAGGTAAGCACTATTGTTGATAAGACAAAGGCTGCTGCCGAAGAGTACTATGAGGACGTTGAATTTGCAAACGCTTATAAGGTGCTTGTACCGCCTTCAAATTCCGCAGCAGAAGGCATCAAGGTCATCATCAAGAATTCTCTCAAACAGATAATTCTTGTCGAATTACTCATTTTCTTCATTTACTTTGGTATTGCTTTCGTAACCGCTATCAAAGACGAAAACAAGAAAAAGCCGGCAGCTGCTGTTGCTTTCGCAGGCAATGCTTCTTCAGGCGGAGATGACGATGACGACGATGACGATATGGATGAGCTTATCGACGAAGTCGCAGAGGCTATCGGTGCTGAAGCAGACGGAACTTCAAAATCAAAGAAAAATAATAAGAAGTAATTGAACTATTGACCGCGTACTCAGAGAGTACGCGGTTTCTTGTATAAAACCTACAATTTTGAGGTGCAAAATCTTTGCGGTTTCTTAGTATAAGACTATTGCAATATTGCACAGATTGTGGTATAATAATTAAGTTAATAGAAATGTTAAGACTTTATGTCATTAATCATACGGAGGTAAATTATGTCGGCACTTGAAATCGTTGGCGGTGTTGCGCTCATGATAATTTGCGCACTCGTTATTATTCTTTGTCTTTCACAGGATCAGAAGTCTCAGGACAGTATGTCAGCAGCTCTTACAGGAGCAAGTTCAGATTCGTTCTACGGTAAGAACGAGGGCAGAACTAAAGAAGCTATCCTCAACAAGATAACAAGAACTCTCGGTATTATAATGTTTGTATTGGTTCTTGCAATAAACCTTATACCGATCTTTTCCAAGTAATCAATTTGCCCTATGACATCGGTCATGGGGCTTGTTTTTTCAGGAGACACACATCTTTCACCATTGGAGGTGCAAATGTCAGAAAAATCGAAAAAGAAATCTTCAGGCAGAAAAGACGCTGTCAGCGTTGAATCATACAAAAAGAAGATAGTCACATTTCTGAATACGTTTTCCAAAAAGACAATACCGATAGATCAGCTTGAATCCAAATGCAGGACCAAGAAAAACGGCAGAGAAAATTTTGTGAATGCTTTTGCGGAACTGCGTCAGGAAGGACTTATCACCGTCAAAAAGGGCATGAAGGTCGGACTGTGTTCAAAGCTTAATGTATTTCCGGGAACGGTCACACGTCTCAGCAGGACGTTCGGATTTGCCGAGACTGATGACGGGGTAGAGTATTTTGTTCCGGGAAAGTGTATGCTCGGTGCTATGCCGAATGACAGGGTGCTTATTTCGCCGATAGCATCGCGTACCGGAGAGCCTGAGGGAGAAGTAGTTGACATTATAGAATTCGGAAGCCAGACGCTCACAGGAAGTATAGAGTATGTTGACGGCAGACCTTATCTTGTGCCGGATACCGCTGCAAAGAACCATATGATAATCAGCGAGGCGGAAAGCATCAGTTTCAGCAACGGCGACAAGGTAATGGCTGAGATAGTCTACCGCGGAAGAAGACACGCCGAGCATAAAGTAAAGATCATTACCGTTTTCGGCAGTTCGCAGCAGGCTGCTTCATGTGCGGCTTCGATAATTGCTATCCACGGCGCACCGGTCGAATTTCCTGAGGAGGCTCTGAAAGAGGCTCGTAAGATAGCTGAGGGCGGTGTTCAGGAATACTGCTTCAATAACCGTGAAGATCTGCGGCATCTGCCGATATTCACCATTGACAGCGCTGAATCAAAGGATCTTGACGATGCTGTGTCTGTTGAGAGAATGGAAGACGGCTATCTGCTTGGCGTTCATATAGCTGATGTTTCACACTATATCAAGGGCAACAGTGCTATTGACAAGGAGGCTATGATCCGCGGAACAAGTATTTATTACGCGGATAAAGTCATACCCATGCTTCCAAAGGAGATCTCAAACGGCATATGTTCGCTTAATCCGGACGAAAACAGACTTACACTTTCGGCATTCATTCAGCTTGATAATTATGGCGAGATGATCTCTTACCGCTTCTGCAAAAGTGTGATACGTTCGCGCGTCAAGGGCGTTTACACGGAGATAAATCAGCTTCTTGAAGGCAGTGCATCGCAGGAGATACGTGAAAAATACAGCGAAGTGGCAAAAAGTCTGCCTGTTATGAACGAACTTGCGGACAAGCTTATTGTAAAGCGCAAGAAGCGTCATGCTCCGGAGCTCGATACTGTTGAAAGCAAACTCATACTGAATGATGAAGGCGTTTGCATAGGGGCAGTACCTCGTGAAAGAGGAAAATCTGAACGTATTATAGAAGAATTCATGCTTACCGCAAACGAGGCTGCGGCTAAGCTGGCAAGGGAAAAGCAGGTTCCGTTTGTATACCGCGTTCATGAAGCGCCGCCGGAAGCAAAAGTAGAAGCACTGCATGAGATACTTCCGAAATTCGGATTTGATTGTCCGCATTTCACGGAATTCAAGCCTGTTCATGCTTGTGAGATACTCGAAAAAGCTAAAGGTACGGATAAGTTCGAGGCGGTAAATCTGCTGATACTGCGCTCAATGGCGAAAGCTAAGTATTCGTCAGAGCCGCTTGGTCACTTCGGACTTGTCCTTGATGACTACGCTCATTTTACCTCGCCGATACGCCGCTATCCTGATCTTGCGATACACAGGATAATAACCGATGTTCTTGCAGGCTATGACAATGAGTGGCTCAGAAAACGCTATACAGGCTTTGCGGCGAATTCTGCGGAACGCTCTTCAGCAGCCGAATTGAGAGCTGTTTCAATTGAGCGTGAGTGCGAAGATTGCTACAAGGCTGAACTGATGAGGCAGCACATAGGGGAATCATTTACCGCTCGTATATCGAGCGTTACAGAGTTTGGTTTCTATGCCGAACTTCCAAACACGATAGAGGGACTCGTTCATATAAGAACTCTGCCTGAGGGGGAATATGATTATTCAGAGCCGGTTTCGCTTACTGAAAAATTCAGCGGAGTTTCTTATACACTCGGAAAAACAGTACAGGTCATATGCGCGGCAGTGAATGTCAGCGACGGTATAATCGACTTTGTGCTGGATAATGATGACGATTAATGGAGGATTTGTTATGAAAAAGACTATTGCATTTGTTGTTTCGCTGGCAGCAGCATTTTCCATGTTTACCGCCTGTGAAAAGCATAATTCCGACAGCAGCACTGATAACACACTTAAAACCGATACCACAAATCAGACACTTCAGCCTGATCTGCTCGATGTGACTACTACTTCTGAAGTGACACTTAAAGGTCTTGATAAAGAGCAGACAACAGCTTCAACTGATGAAAATAAACTCAAGCCCAGCAAGTTTGATGATAACAGCAATAATCAGGGCGGACAGGTCGATCCTCTCGGCGGCGGAACTGTTAAGCCTAACAAGGACGGCGGTATCAACATTGAAAACGTTGAAACTCAGGATGACCGCGTTCTTATGACAGCCGCACAGTCGCTGTTCAATTCAGCTTGTCGTACTGAGTGGGAGTTCAAGTTTGGATGCCCTTATGAAATGGACGAATCTACATATATTGAGAACGATTTCGGCTGGCAGTACAAGCTTATCACAGATCCTTCGATAAATTCAATGCAGGATGTTATAAATGACTACTGCAAAGTATTCAGCAGTGCATATCCTGTTGATCTCAGCACAGAGTATATCGAAAAGGACGGCGCTGTTTATGCGCTTGCACCGAAAAGAGGCGCTGATATATTCTATTCAATTTCAAAAATAACCGGTGTTTTGTCGAGAAATGGCAATGAGGTCGTGCTTCAGGTAACGAATTTTTATACCGGTAATGATTCTGATAAAACTGTAGCTTATTCTGAGAATGATGAGTTCTCAATGGTTCTCGGTGAAGACGGTGTATGGCGTGCCGGAAAATTTAAATTGCCATATTGATAGTAAAAGCCCTGTAATGAATACAGGGCTTTTGGTTTGTTAATAAAGTATGTTTTGGAAGAGAAAACGTCCTGCAATAGAGGGCGTTTTCTTATAAACCCGAGCTTTTGGTGTTATAATATAAGATCCGGCAGAGCTCATTGAAGAACTCTGCCGGATATTAATCAGCATTTATCATTCATTTGTTGGGATAAATGGCTTTGGCAAAAGTTTAAGAGTGTACTTCTGTATAACAAGCGCATCATTTACTGTAAGACCTGCATTATCGTCAACATCAGCAGCGATTTCGCCGGTTTTTGTGATGTGGTCTTCGCTTGTACCGTTTATGCCGTATTTAGCTGGGTTAAGACTTGCCTGCATTACCATAACAACGTCAGCCATATCAACGTTGCCGTCGCAGTTAGCATCGCACCAGATCATTATAGGATCTGTTACTGGTTCTGTTGCGGGATCAGTTACAGGATCGGTCACAGGATCCGTTACAGGGTCTGTGGACGGAACATATTCTATGCCGTCAACGATAGACTCGAAGCAAGGCTTAACGGAGTAATCTTTATTGAAGAGGAGCGGATCGCGGTCTGCTCTCCAGCTCTGATCGTCGGTAGTACCCCATACAACAACAGCGGAAACATAATCCTTATAGTCAACGATAGCGTCCATGATGTCGCTGTAATAATCAGCCTGAAGGTCGAATTTCTTATTGTTTACAGTAGCATCGAGCTCGGTTATCTGTATGTCGAGACCTGTTTTGCTGAATTTTTCGAGTGCATTTCTGTACATACCCACTGATGGGAAAGGAGTAGGCTCGCCGTTATTTGTAACGTTTAAGTGCGACTGCATTCCGATACCGTCGATGTAGTGACCATCGGAATTGATCTCTTTGGTAAGGTCTACGATAGCAGTGCTCTTATCCATATACTCGTTGAAGTCGTTGTAATAAAGCTTGCATCCCTCAGGAGCGTATTCCTTAGCGAACTCGAATGCCGGTTTGATGAAGGAATTATCGCCGAAGATCTTTACCCACGGAGAAGATTCATAGTTGTTTTCTTCTGCCGGGAAGCCTGCTGCTCTCGGTTTGCCATAGTCAGTGAAGCATTCGTTTACAACGTCCCATGCGTAGAAGTCAATATCGGAATAATCCTTCTTGATAGCTGCGAAAACGTTCTTGATGTAGTTTTCCATACGCTTGAGCATCTTTTCTTTGGATACCCATTCGCCATCGGGATCATAGTTTTCCTTGAAGAACCACATAGGTGTCTGCTGGTGCCATACAAGTACGTGACCTCTCATAGAGATATGATTTTTCCTTGCAAATTCGAGGATAGGCTTAGCAGTTTCGAGAGTAACCTGCGGGTTTGTATCGTCGCCGTCCTCTGCGAGTGCAAGACAAGCGGCTCTGTCGAGAACATTTTCCGGTTTGAGTTCGTTGCCGGCTGTAAGACTGTTGAAGTGCTTGCAAATGAGATCCTGAGTGGACTTAGGAGCTATCTCAGAAACGGTAGTTGCGGTACCGAACTTGAACATTCCGCCGTAAACGTCCTTAAGTGAAGGTGCTTTCGGATCCATGTTATTAGGTGAAAGTGTGATAGTGAAATCGTCTATACAGAGATCATTAGCTTCGCCCCATGTTTCAACGTAAAGAGAAACATCTTTTTCCTCAGCGCCGTATGCAAAGCTTGCAGTCAGCTCAACATAGTCGCCCTGAGAAACGCCCTTTACGAGGTTTGTATACTGAGGCTCACTTGCTCCGCCCGGTGTATGCTGGAGTGAGACGCAGACTGTGTTATACCATGCAGCCTTTACTTTGACCGATATATCATACTTGACATTCGGTTCAAGAATGCCTTCAACTGCTAACGATGGGCCATTCCAGCTCTGATCGCGTCCTGTTATAGACAATACCTTGCTTCCGCTTGGTGCCTTATCATCCTCGATGACTTTGAGTATCGAGGTATCAGTGTCGCCGCGCTTTGAGAATTTTGAAGCATCGCCGTCCTCGAAGTCGGTCGAGAAAACGACATTGTCAGATGCGGCGAGTTTAGCGACAGTGGTGTTTAAATTCGGAACTGCAAAAGCAGTACATGGTGAAGCTGAACAGGTCATTGCAGCACAGAGTACGCAGGCTGAAAGCTTCTTTAATAAATTTCCTTTCATGTGATTTTCCCTCCAAAAAATATTGCATAATAATTTTATCATATATGTACATATATGTCAATGAAAGCAGCTATATGTTCGCAATATCTGGTCAGAATTACACGAATTGCAGTGAATAGCTTACTTAATGTGCTTTGTTACAGGAGGGAGCGGCACAAAAAAGCAGCCTCTCCGAAGAGAAGCTGCTTTGAGACTATTTAATTATCAGCCCACAGGGAAAGAAGAAATGATATCAAGAGCGAACTTCTGGATAAGGAGAGCGTCCTTAGCATCAACAGTTGAATCGCCGTTTACATCAGCATTAGCGTAGCCTGTTTCTTTGATACCCTTTTCTTTTCCAAGACCATACTTACCCGGGTTGAGTGAGCACTGTAATACCATAACAACATCGGACATATCAACATTGCCGTCGCAGTTAGCATCACCAGCTTTTGTGCGCTTCGGGTTTGTAACAGGATCTGTAACAGGGTCAGTTACCGGATCAGTAACAGGGTCTGTTACAGGATCAGTGTAAGGCTGTGAAGATCCGGTGTAGATCTTTGTAACGCCTGGGATAGTGCTGTCTATCTTACCTGACTTGTAGAAGTGGTAGAGACCGGCAGCTGCACCAACGAGACCAGCGTTATAGTCGAGAGCAACCTCGTTAGCAACATAGTCCTTGATAGAATCGCTGTAAGTACCGTTTTTATCTTCAGGACCGCCTGCGAGTGCGCCTACGAGAACAGGGCTTCCTGCCTTTGCAACAGTGCTGTCGCCCATTTCGTCGTAGCTCTGATAGCCTGAAGCTGCTCTGTGGTGAACGTTTACAGGAGATGTGCTGTCATAGCCGACAACGAAGCATCTTGCAGGAGCAGAGCCAACGCCCTTCTTACCTAAGATGTATTCCATCTGTCCCTTTGCCCAGTCAGCAGTACCCTTGTTGTTCTTAGCAGCTACGAGAGTTGTGAACTGAGCAGAGCAGTTATATCTTGCGCTGCCCCACTTCCAGCTATCAGCAGCAAAGCAATAATCATTGCCTGAGAAGTTGTTGAGGTAGTCTGTACCGCCCCAGTCGCCGGTGAACTCGCCCTTGAGCATTGAAGCACCGAGCTGAACGCTTTCCCATGAGTGAGCGGAGTAAGCAGTAGGAGCTTTCTTTAACTCGCTGAGGTACTTGTCATTGTTTGTTGCCTTATAGAGCCAAGCAGCTGCCCATGCAATCTCATCATCTGCGCCTGTCCACTTAGCTTCATAGAAAGCACCGTCTCTGCCGTATGATACGTAAATGTTTCTGTCCTTTACTGAGAAATCATAGAGAGCCTCAGCGTACTTGAGGTCATCTGGGTTCTTGAAGTTTATGTAGTTAACTGCGAGAGCAGCAGCGTATTCAGCTGTAATGTTAGCAGCACCGCCTGTGGACCAGACATCTCTGCCTCTTGCACCCTGCTTCTCCGGAGGTCCCCAGTATGCGTGGTCTGTATCACCTTCGCCTTTTTCAACGAGGACTTCTGTAACTGTGTTGCCATTGAGCTTTGTAGCATCGCGGAAGAACTTACAGAAATGGTCTGTTATCATTTTGAGGTGATCTGTCTGACCTGTCTCGTCGAAAGCGTCCCCGAACTCATAGTAAGCCCATCCAAGAGTAGATGCGGCGTAGCCCTGAGGCTGACCGAACATAACGTGGTCGCCGGCATCGTGGAAACCGCCTCTGATCTGATCGCTCATATGGCAGTTGCTTCTCCATGAGAGGCCGCAGCCTGTAACGTCGCCGCACATGTTTGCATCGTAGAAATAGAGAGAGTACTGAAGGAGTTTTGCATAGTTATCATAGTTGTCTGCTGCAACAGCTGTTGTCGAGGGAGAAACAACGGTGGTTGCTGCAACTGGAGCTGCACAAGCGGAAACAGCCACGAGACCGCTCAGCAGTGTTGATTTCAGTCTTTTGAATTTAGAATTAACCATTTTACCACACTACTTTCTAAAAAAACTTGTAGTTTGCCTATAATATGCCTACAATTTCTATTATACAATTTTTTGAAGGGTAATAAATTACACATTGGTTACAAAACTATTACAATACGATTAAAATTCAAGAAATCTTAATATTTCGGTCATAACATACTAAAAAACTCTATCGCATTTGTACAAAACAGAGAGGCAAATTATTCCCAGGGTGTATTTGTACAGGTGAAACATCATATGTAACTGAGCGTTTTCAATATAAACAGCCACATTGTAAGCGTAAATGCACTGCAAAGCGTCGTCAATGCCACTGCGAATGCAGTTATAGTGCCTTTGTGACCGAAATTCTTTGCCATGACGAAGCAACTGCCGGTAGTTGCACTGCCGAGCATAACGAGTATTGCTATGAGCTTTTCGCCGCGGAATCCGAATTTTACTGCTATCGGAAGGAAAATCGAGCAGAATACCAGCAATTTCAGAACGGCTATTCCTATGGTGACTGCGATCTTATCCTTGACTTCTCCGATTCGGAATGAAGCACCGAGCGCGATGAGTGAGAGTGGAGTTGCCATATTAGCGAGATATGCAACTGAACGCCTGAGTATTACGGGTTGATGGATTCCGGTTGCTGACCATAGCATTCCAACGGCGATGCCAAGTATTATCGGGTTGGTGAGTATGCTTTTGAGAGTTCCTTTTGCGAGTGATGCTCCTGATGCGGACTTCTTATCCGGAGACGTCAGTGCAAGTGTCACGACAGCTATCACATTATATAAAGGTACGGTACCTACTATCATGAGCGCAGCCATAGTTGATTTACCGTAGATATTGTTCACGAATGCGATACCGAGTACAGCTGCGCTGCTGCGGTAGGATGCCTGTATTATCTCGCCGCGCTCGGACTTGTCTTTGCTTATAGCGGAATATGCCACGGCGATGCTCAGGCTGAGAAGTGTTGCTCCCATACAGAACAACACGAACTTCCCATCCCAGACAGAGCGGAAATCAGCTGTTGAGAGATCGGCGAAGAGGAGTGCCGGAAGAAGCGTTCTGAATACGAACTTGTTTATCTGTGCGGTCGAATGGTCATCGAGCAGCCCTGCCCTTCTGACACACCAGCCAAATACCATCATGAGAAACACCGGAACAGTTGCGTTCAGGCTGAAAATAAGATTATCTGCGAACATAAATAACTCCTGGGAACATTATTTGCATTAATAATATTACCACAAAGGGTGACGGATTGCAACTGTTTGGTTTCGGAACAGGACAGAAAGACGTTAAAATGACGAAAACTGTGTGAAATCCGTTGCAAATATAACAGAGTTGTGATATAATGATTTTGTTGCTGTTCTGCGCAGCAGCATAAGAACTAATAATCGAAAGTTCAAAGAGAGGGAATAGTAAATGTTTGATCATAAAAAAATAACAGCATTTCTGGCTGCGCTTCTTATGGGAGTTTCTGCGGTGACGGCTTCCTGTCCTGCGGTATACGCTGAAAATGAAACAAAGTTAACAGCGGAGGATTCCGGCGAGGATATTGCCCCTGTTCAGGAAACTCCAAAGCTCACAGGCGTTGAACTTAAAGAAGCTGATGGCTTTAAATACTCGGTAACAAGCGATGGCACAGCCTGCATACAGGATTGTTCGCTTACAGATGCTGATCTTGTGATACCGGATGAGATAGACGGTCTGAAAGTTACGGAGCTCGGAAAACGTGCCTTCGGAAGTACGGAAGGTCTTCCTTTCGAAACGATAACTATTCCTGCCGGAATTGAGTATATCTCATCGGATGCGCCGTTCATATTCTGCGATAAACTCAAAGAAATAAAGGTAGATGCAGCTAATAAGGATTATGTTTCCGATGACGGTATACTTTACTCGGCTGATAAAAAGACATTGTTATGCTATCCTCAGGCTAAGGTAAATAGTTCTTTTACAATACCTGATGGCGTTGAGAAGCTTTATACGGGTGCTCTGTACAATACCTCTTTCAGTGAGATAACCGTTCCGGCTTCACTTAAAGAGATAGGTGCTTCAGCTTTCAACTCCATTTCAGCCCTTTCTGCTATCGACCTTAGCGAAACGGCAGTTACTGATATAGACGCGATGGCTTTTGCCGAGTGTACTTCACTGAAGGATATAAAATTCCCGAAGCAGCTTGAATCCATTCAGGGCGGTGCTTTCTGGGGATGTACTTCACTCAGCGAGATAGAGCTTCCGGAAGGTCTGCTTACGATAGGTCAGAGTGCTTTCATTGATACAGCCCTGAAAGAGGTCGTTATACCAAAGTCGGTCCAGACTATCGCATACTGTGCTTTTGGATACGAAACTTCTCCTTCGGGAGAAGAAATACCTTTGAGCAATTTTTCGATAATCGGTGAGCCTAATTCCGCTGCTCAGACATATGCTACCGATTCCGATCCGGAATACGGATATAAAAACGATTTTGACTTCAAAACGCTCCAGCAGTATGAGCTGCAAAAGGAAATTGAATCCTATGAGCATAAGACAGAGGGCGACTATGAAATCGCTGTGAACGGCGATGAAGCTTATCTTGTTTTCTGCATGAGCGGCGACAAGGAAATAAAAGTTCCTGAGAAAATAGCCGGCTATACTCTTACTTTGGTGTATCCTGCTGCTTTTTCAAACTGCAATGCCGAAAAGATCGTTCTCCCAGATGGGGTTAAGACCGTTCGTGAGACTGCTTTCTTCAACTGTGCGTATCTGAAAGAACTTGTTCTCCCTCAGAGCCTTGAAGTGGTAGGTGCAAACTGCTTCTCGAACTGCGCTGCTCTTGAAGATGCTGACCTCGGCGGCGCAAAGATAGTCGGCACTGACGCGTTCACAGGGTGCAGCGCTCTTCGTCATGTTAAGATTTCAGGCAACTGTACGTCTCTCGGTGAGCATCTTCCGTTTACGACCTGTACTCTCCTTGAGGATATAGAGGTCTCCTCGGGCGATGGCGCTTTCAGTTCAAAGGACGGTATACTCTATGACCATGACGGCAAGATACTTATAGAGTATCCGCTTAATCACGGCGATTCGACAGTTCATATCCCTGATGGCGTTAAGGAAATAGGCGCTTATTCGTTTGCTGAATGTAAGACTATAAAAGATGTAGTTCTTCCGAAATCACTTGAAAGTATTGGACAATTCGCGTTCTATAACTGCGATGAGCTCAAAAAGCTGCGCGTTTACAAGCACGTTTCAGAGATAGGCGAGTGCGCTTTCGGATTCAAGGAGAATCCGGATTATGAGGTCAGTCAGACAGGCACGAACAGCAGCAAGGAAAATGTAGAGCCTCATCTCCGTGTTGACGGTTTCAAACTCTATACAAGCAAGAATTCGGAAGCCTATGACTTTGCAAAGAAAAATGATCTTGAAGTTGTAACGGGTACGGTCAGGATCGGAGATATGAATGTAAGTATCCCGATACTTGTTCTGATCTGTTCAGGAGCAGGGATCGTATTATTAGGAATACTGTTCTCAATTATTAAGGCATCTTCAAAGAAGAAACAGTCTTCCGGCAAGAAAAAGAAAGGAACGGACAAGAAAAATGAAGCTTAAAAGACTGATCTCCGCTGCCGGAGCAGCTCTGCTTGCAATATCAGCGATACCGGTAAATACTGCTTTTGCGGATCAGCCGCAGAGTGTTAATGATATTCTTACCGATGGTGCTTTTGAGTACGTAAACGTTGAGGGCGGCTATAAGATCACAAAATGTACTGCTACTATTATTACTGAGATACCGGCTTTAAGAAACGGTGTTCCGATAGTTGAGATAGGCGAGAATGCTTTTGCCGGCTTCAATGGCATAACAGATCTTACAATACCGGATTCTGTAAAGACAATAGGCGCTAAGGCTTTTTATGGATGCACCTCTGCAAAGACTATCACGCTTCCGAGAAATATAAAATCTATCGGAGACGGCGCTTTTGTAGGATGTACAGGGGTTGAGAGCATTACTCTGCCGGATTCTCTTACTGAGGTAGGAGATAATGCTTTCAGAAAGTGCGATCACGTTAAAGAGGTCAAATTCGGCGATAATATTGCCAAGATAGGCGATTACGCCTTCTATGAGTGTACAAGTCTTGAGAAGCTTGAGCTTCCGGCATCGCTCAGCGAGATAGGTGAGCTTGCGTTCGGAGAGCTGCTCTCACTTAATGAAATAACGGTCGGAAAAAGCGAGAATTTCGCAGTGGACGAAGGTATTCTCACAAGCAAGGATAAGAAGGAGATATACTGCGCTGTCTCGACTCTCAGTGGTTCGCTTACCATTCCGGAAGGCACGGCTGTGATAAAGTCGGGTGCGTTTTCAGCAGCAGCTGCTGTTGAAGAGGTATTTCTCCCGAAATCACTCTCGACTATCGAAAACGGCGCATTCAGCTGTCAGTTTACCGGCGAGCTCGGTTACTGTTCGCTTCTGAAAAAGGTGAAGTTTTCAAACGGACTGCAAACTATCGGAGACAACGCATTTGCCTATACTTCTATCGAGAGCCTTGACCTTCCGGCAACACTTACAAGTATCGGAAACAGTGCTTTCAAGGGCTGTTATGCACTGGGTAAGGTCATAATACCGGACGGCGTTGAGAGTATAGGCGACAAGGCATTTCTTGCCTGTGATAAGCTCAACAGCGTTTCTGTGCCGAAGAGCGTCAGAAGCATAGGCGAAGAGGCTTTTGGCTACACTGTTGATTATACAGGCGAGACTAATGAGGACGGTACTAAGGCAGTTGATATTGTTAAGAAGAGCGGATTCAAGATGAGTGTTTCTTCGGGCTCGGAAGCTAAAAAATATGCAAAGGACAATGATATTTCATACACTGTCAAGGATCGTAATCTTTTAAAAATGGCATTTATTGTACTCTGTATAGCACTTCTTGCAGCGGCTGTTGTATTTGGTCTGGTTCTTATGTCAAGAAACAGAAAAACCGCAACGCTCGCACAGAAAAAGATTAAAAAAATTGAAAAAGAGAAGGCTGAGGAAGCGGCTTACAAAACAATAATTGATGACTCGAAAGATATTAACAATTCTGAAAAATAGGGCATTTTTAATACATATTGTATAGAAATTAAGAAAATTCTGAAAACTCCAAAATAACAGTGTTCATAATTTATTCACAGAGCAGGCGGGAACGCCTGCTCTTAATTTTTGCCTGTAATCAGGCGAAAACGCCTTGGTGGCATGCCGGGTTGTACTTGCTGATCTGCGCCGCTAATACGAATTTTTGATTTTGATTAAACAAAAAACATTATAACAATAAGTTTACTTGCAATTTGCCAGAATGTGTGCTATAATAAAATCAACAAAGAGAGAAACATTCGTACAATATAAACAAAAGTGTAGAGAGGTGAGTAGTATGAAAAAAACTTTAACAGCTATAACTACAATGATGATGATCGGTAGTTTCTTAACAATGACATTCGGTATGACAGCTAATGCTTCATACAAGGGCGATAACGAAATGGTAGAGTATGATCCTGCTAACTATATCGAATACAAGCTTGGTGAAGGTGAGGAGATCTCAACTGATGCTCAGACTACTCCGACTTTATCAGTAGTCAGCAAGAATATCCTCTTCACAGAGGACATCCGCGGTATGGAAGTTCCGGTAGAGTTCGTAGTGACCGGTGCTGATAAAGCTTATTCTTGCTTCGATATTACTATCCATTATGATACTCGTCTTCATCCTAATCCAGCTGTATCTGGACTGCAAATGAAGGGCGAGGCTCTTGAAGCCGCTCCGGGATTGTCGGCTATAATCTATGAAATCAAATCGGGTGCTGACTGTAACATCATGAAGTTTTCGACATATACATCTTCTGGTGAAGCTGAATTAAAGGATGGCGTTATCTTTACAGTTCCGTTCTTTATTCCTAAAGACGCAGAGATTGGCGACCTCTATCCGATAGGTTTTGACTTCTCTTACGATAGCATTACACACGATCAGTTTACAAGCATTGAAGACAATGAAAGCGGAGGAAAAATGGAAGATTGGCTCTTCACAAAGGGTATGCAGAATGGCTGCATCAGAATAGTTGATAACCCTAACAAAACTTTTGAAACTGCTGAAGATATAATCTCAGTAATAGATGAGAATAACTTAACAGAAGAGGAAACAAATGAGATCAAGGCTAAGATAGAAGAAAACATGGCTGCTAACGCAGGCGTTCAGGTTGACCGCGAAACAAAGCACATTGACGAGATCAAAGAAGTTGGCGCAGGTTATTCCTTTATGTTCATGCCGGTAAATCTTCCTAAGAACGCAAATATATACTGGTTCAGCGACAACACTAAATTAGCAACTGTTGATAACGGTATCATCCACGTAAACGGCGACGCTTACGGTAAGGCTACTATATATGCAGTAGTTGGTAACTGCATGATGGATTTCACGATCAACATTCCTAATCCGAATCCGGATAACGGCGATGCTAACAACGATAACGAAGTTAACATAGCTGACGAAATTCTCGTAATGCAGGCAACTAATAATGAAGCTAAGTACGGCATCAACGGTACAGATGAGAACCGTATCACAGCTGAGGGCGTTAAGAAGGGCAACGTAGACCGCATGAATGGTCTCGATCTTGAAGATGCTCGTCAGATCCACAACAACCTCTTAGCTGCTTGAATCTGAAATCTTAAATCTCTCTTTCATACTACTCAAGGAGCTTCCTCCCACCGGAGGAAGCTGCCTGTTTATAAGTTAAAACGCGCTGCTTGGTCTGAAATGACATTATAGCAGCGCTTTTTGATGAAAGATGTTCGTTTTTTAATAGCTTGTGTCTGATCGAAGGCAGCATTAGGGAAAGTGACCTGATGCCGTCCTTTTTATTGTCTTTATACACATATTTTTGCGGAAATCTGCGTTGTTTTTCTACGTTGATTTTCTGGAATCAAAAACGAGATAGCGAGAGAAATCAAGAAAACAAAAGAGAAATAAAGAGAAAGTGGGGTATATATTAAAAAAAATCCCAAAAAAGCCTTGACAAGTCCCGGAAGTTAGTGTATAATATGTCTTGCACTGTCGGGAACTCGGAATTTTCCCCCGACGAAAATAAATTAACGGAGGAATATATTATGTCTACTACACTGGCAAAACCTGCTGAAGTAACTCGCACTTGGTACGTCCTCGATGCTGCTGGACAGCCGCTCGGTCGCGTTGCAGCTAAGGCAGCTCATATTCTCAGAGGCAAGCATAAGCCTACTTTCACACCTAACGTTGACTGTGGTGACCACGTTATCGTTATCAACTGCGCTCAGGCTATCCTTACTGGTAAGAAACTTGAGCAGAAGAAGTTCTACTGGCACACTGGCTGGATCGGCGGTATCAAGTCCATCGCATACAAGGATATGATGGCTAATCAGGCTGACAGAGCTATGATGATCGCTGTTAACGGTATGCTTCCTAACAACAGCCTCGGACGCGCTCAGCTCAAGAGACTCAGAACTTATAAGGATGCTAACCACAACCAGGCTGCTCAGAAGCCTGTTGCTTACGAGCTTTAATTCAGGAGGTGCTTTTAAATGTACGAATCAAAAGTTAAATACTACTATGGAACTGGCAGAAGAAAGCACTCTGTTGCAAGAGTTAGAATCTATCCCGGTTCTGGTAATGTAACAATCAACGGCAGAGGTATTGATGACTATTTCGGTCTTGAGACACTCAAGCTCATCGTTCGTCAGCCTCTCGCTCTTACTGATAATCTCGATAAGTTCGACATCGTTTGTACTGTTGTCGGCGGCGGAGTTACAGGTCAGGCTGGTGCTATCAGACACGGTCTTTCACGTGCTCTCCTCGAGTTCAGCCCTGAACTTCGTCCAACCCTTAAGAAGGCTGGATTCCTTACTCGTGACCCACGTATGAAGGAAAGAAAGAAGTACGGTCTCAAGGCTGCTCGTCGCGCTCCTCAGTTCTCAAAGAGATAATTTTATCCCAACTGGGAGTATTCAAAATCACGTATTTACGCTATTTTGTTCGGTTTGGGTTTATCTGAAATATGGTGAAATTCGGACGGTAACTAACACGTAACTAACAAGAATCTAAGGCATTTGCCCTTGCGGTAAATGCCTTATTTAATAATCTGATTCTGCTTTGATATGATTAATGAATAAATATTGTTTGATGATACATATTAATTACATATCTCTTCAACATTGCATATTGACACAATCCAAAAAATATAGTAAAATGTAATAGCAGAATTTGAACAGAGTGAATGGAGTGATGTTATGATTTTTAAGATAAAAAATTTCGGAAAAATCGATGAGGCTAATATTAAACTTGATGGCATCACTGTCATTTGTGGTGATAACAATACCGGTAAAAGTACTGTAGGAAAAGCCTTGTTTTCTTTTTTCAATTCTTTATACGATTTAAACAATCGAATTTCCAGTATAAAAATCAGTCAAATAAGGAATTTCCTTTTTTCATATGCATTTTCAGTCACGAAACATAATGGATATTCGTTCCGTAGCGACGACAATTTCGAGGAATTCCTTTTTAACGATAAAATATCTATTGACGAGTTAAAGAATTATATAGATAATCATATTGTATTTGCTAAAGACATAAAAGTAACTAAAGAAAGTTTGATTCCACTTGTTGATGCTTTAAATGTCCCCGTTTCAGATGTAATTAATGAGTTGGTTTTACGCAACTTTGATAATGTTATGAATGGGCAAATAAAAAATGATAACAGTATCAAACAAAAATGCACTATAGAAGCCATATTTAATGTTGAAGCTAATGAAAGTATGCGTATAAACGAAGCTTCGAATGTTATTTCGTTTACCAAAGTTGCTTGCAAATGTGATAAGTTAGCAGTTCCTATTCAGCATACAGCTTATTATATAAACAGTCCTTTTGTTCTTGATTGGCTTAACAATCCAGAACGTATTAACATATTAAGATTTATGAATCCTATGGACAGAAGTACAGTTAATGCTATTATTAGAGCTCAAGCTGATATAAATGCTGATTCTATGTCAAACATACTTGAATCAGTTATAAATAGGGCTGATTTAAAAAATGTTGAAGATGTATTAAAGTTAGCTTATCGCGGAGATACCAAAATTAGCAACGGTAAATATTTTTATACTGACGAAAATGGTAAAGACTTTGATTTTAGAAATATTTCAGCTGGTCTAAAATCTTTTGCTTTAATTGAAAGAATGCTCGAAACAGGTGTTCTAAAAAAGAAAGATATACTTATTCTTGATGAACCTGAAATCCATCTTCATTCTGAGTGGCAGATTATTTATGCTGAACTAATTGTTATGCTTCAGAAATATTTTGATCTTACTATTCTTTTAGTTACTCACAGTTTTCAGTTCCTTGAATCTCTGGATTTTTTCATGAAAAAGCATGGAATATCCACAAAAGGCAATTATTATATCCCTGAAGTAACCGAAAAAGGCTTTAAAATGAAGGCCTGCGGAAATAACCCTAATGAATTAAAGCAAAATCTTGCAATTGGTTCTGTGAAATTAGCTAATTTAGAATTTGAATACGATATGGAGCATGATGAGGATGACACATAAAACTATAACCAATGCTCATTTCGTTAAGCTTAGAGATGTGATTAATTCGTGTTTGAGTAGTCATACGGGCAGCATAAATATCATATCAAATATGAAAGAGGCCTCATTGGATGACTCAGATAAATCAAGTTTGATTTATTTATATGATGGAAGCATAATAGACATGGATACTATCAAACTTGATGAACTTACCCAGTACAGGCAGCATTTGCTTCCAATGAAAGAAAACTTTAATAGTTTATGTGGAGTAGATGCAATTTGTATTAATAATCAAAACGAATGGTTTTTTATAGAATTTAAAAACTGTGATATCAAGAACAATTCTAAAGCAAGAAAATCTATCAGAAAGAAGATGATAGAAAGTATATGGTATGTTTTTTTCTTGTATTCTATATCAGGAGAAAATACCACCTCTTTGTTTTCCGGGGATATCACAAAATTTGCAAGAGAAAATATAAACTATGTAATAGTTGGAAGCCAAACCAAAAATACACACTATCAGCTCAATATTCAGGCTGCAGAATCAGTAGGTAAGCATTATACACCTCCTGGATTTGAACAATTCAAAGGTTACTACTTTAAAGATGTGTATATGCTCACTGAAATAGAGTTAAGAGATTTTATTTTACACTTCAAAGCCTGATAGTTACATATGCAAATAACCGCTGAGAGAGTTAATCCCTCAGCGGTTATTTTTATACCTATATCTTATTAATAGCCTCCAACAGTTCCTGCACATTAACGTGTGTATAGACCTTCTCGGTTAGCGACATAGCACCAGAATGACCGACGATCTTCTTTATCAGCGTAGGCGATACCTCTTTCTCGGTCATCATCGAGATACAGGTATGACGGGTATCGTGGGGCTTATGTGAGCAGCCGATCAGTTCCATAACAGGTGTCCAGTAGGAATCATAGTAGTTGCGGTAGATGAACTGCTTGCCGTCGGGAGTATGGAGCAGATATTCATTGCCGTCCTCATACCATTTCTTGAAGAACGGATAAGTCCTATCGTGTATCGGCACAACCCGGATACCGCTTTCTGTCTTGCTCTCCACTACCTTGAAGCAGTGTTCCTCGATGTTGACGTTCTCACGTTTCAGGTCAAGCAGCTCGGACACACGCACTCCACTGTATATCAGCATCAGGACGATCTGAGCATAGAGATTGTTTTCCTGCAGCCACAGAGCATCAATTTCTTCCTTACTGAAAGGAGAGCGGTCTGTCTTGTTCGGGTTCTTGTCCTTGAACTTGATAATATCCACATACTCAGAGTAGTCTTTCATGCAGATCTCATACTTCATGGCATACTCATACATCTGGCTGAAAAGCACTTTCAGCTTGCGGAGCGTCGGATAGTTCTTACCGCAGTTGTCTACAACGCCCTGCAAGTCGGTCAGCTTCAAATCCTTGAATACTCTGCCATGCAGGGGTTCACAGGTATTATATGACGCTTTGTAGGATTTGGCATTGCTGTCGGAGATTGTGGGGAACTTCTCTGCCGACCACTTTTCAAAGACTTCGGCAAAAGTGATCTTAGAAGCTTCAATGTCATAGGGGTTCTTATTGTAATCCATGAGCATTTCAAGTCCCTTAGCCCTGGTCGGAGCATAGCCGATAGTGATGTAGTGCTGTTTACGCTTGCCTGTTTCGGTATCAATGTCCCAGCCAACTGTTTTGCGGACGATATAAGGGTTACGCCTGTTGCCTGACAGCTTGTATACCGTTCCGACGCCGTTAGCTAACTTCATTCTGCTTCTCCTCCTTCAGCCGTACCACCTCACGGCAGGTGTCAACGATCTCGGAAATGCGATCGATCTGCGTTTTCAGTTCGTCAAGTGGCATAGGTGCTTCTTCCTGTTCGTCCTTGTTGACAGTAAACTTCTTGAAATCACTGATTATGGACGATGTAAAGCCCTTGACGGTCATTATCAGATAGTTCTCGAATTGCAGGTATTCGCTTATGGACATATAGCACATGGTCTTTCCAGCCTTTTTGAGAGCAATTACATATCCCTCGGAGAATAACTGCAACAACTCAGGCGGCATATCATACACAGGCTGTCCCTCATCTGTCTGAGAAAGAATGAAGTAATCGCTCCACACATCACGGGAAGCTTTTATTTCGAGCGTATAGCCGAGGTTAGCAAGCACCGTTGACAGCACGTTCTGATTCCGCTTGCCTACAAATGTAGCGGTATCGAGCAGTACAGCCTGGGATTTCAGGCTGTCAAAGCTGTCCCCCATAAGGTAATTGAACTTCTGCAATGCTTCATAATAATCATCGTCATAACTGTCCGCATAGACAACTATATCCTCGACAGGCACATCATAGAACTCAGCAAGCATATTGATATAGCTGTTTGTTATCGTAGCCTTGCCGTGTTCGATACCGTTGTAATGTGTACGTGAAGCACCGAGAGCTTCTGCAAGCTGATTCTGCGACAAACCACGCTCGGTACGCAGAGCAACTATCTTTTCTCTTGTTTTCTCCTGATCTATTGCTGTTTTCATTTTGTCCTCCACTATTTATGAATAAATTGTTAATGTACTATTTTTATCAAGACAATTGAAATGTCTGGAAGCGCATGGTACAATTATATCAGAATCGCAGAGAGATGTCAAGAGGCACCCTGAGATTTTTTCACACGATTAGAGATAGATATATAATCGGAAGGAGACCAAATGAATAATACTTCTAATTCTCTGCCGGCTTTTACAGGCAGAAACGTACCGATCAAGGAAATCGCACAGGCAACAGGCAAAGACCCACAGTACATCAGAATAGGCTTACAGAAAGGTATATTCCGCTTCGGATATGCCTTCAAGAAGGACGGTTCAAGCGAGTACAACTACTTATGCCCTGACAAGAAAGTATGGGAGGACTTAGGTTATTTCAGGGCAGAAACGGAGGTCAGCGATGCAGGAAATGATGAATGATGCTGCGGAGCTGATTACGGAGGCGAACAACGGGGATGATCTCCCCGTTGTACCTGATGAGGAGGTACAGCCCGAAGAACAGGAGAAGTCCGAGCTTGATAAGCTCAAAGAAGAACTGTCAGCGGTAACGTATGATGATATACTTAACAGTACTGCCCCCTATGAAAAGATACTCACCCTACCTGATGAATTTGCCGTGTCGCAGTATATCACGGCATTCAGACAGGTAGCCAAGAAGTTCAAGCTAACAGCGGACTTTGACAGCCTTGTTGCTCCATATAAGGAAAAGGCCTTACGGCGGCTTAAAGAAGCAGAGCATCAGGAAAAGAAAGAGAAGAAAAGCAAGTCCCCGAAGTGGTGGGACGGAACACAGGTCAATGAGGACGTATTCTGTACGGAGCTTCTCGCACAGCACACACTGTACTGCATCAATGGGCTGTTCTATGATATAGACGGCGAGTTCCTTATCTCGGAGCTGAGCAAGGTCATATACGAGCGTATCAAGCCTTATGTAGTGAAGAATGTCGCAGACCGTACTAAACGTCTGGTGGAAGCCATGAAGATTAAGTGCTACCGTCCTGCACCTGAGCCAAACGAACACACTATACACTTGAAGAACGGCACACTGCATCTGGCACAGGGACACTTTGTATTCTCTCAGGGAAAGCAGTTTACTATGAACCGCCTTGGCATTGAATACCGTTCCGATGCACCAAAGCCTGAACGCTGGCTCAAGTTTGTGCAGGAGCTTCTGAATGAACAGGATGTTATGACCTTGCAGGAGTATATGGGGTATCTGCTGATACCGTCCACAAGAGCACAGAAAATGCTGATGATCTCAGGCAACGGCGGCGAGGGAAAGTCCCGTGTCGGCAAGGTGCTTTTTGAGATCATGGGATATAAGAATTCTGTGAGCGGAAGTGTATCAGGTCTGGATAACGGTCCTGCTGCCCGATTCAACAAAGTCAAGCTCCTCGGAAAGCTCTGCATGATAGATGATGATATGGATATGTCTGCACTTGAAAAGACAGAGTTTCTCAAACAGCTTATCACAGCGGAGATACCTATGGAGATCGAGCCGAAAGGCAGTCCTTCTTTTCAGGCGTTATTGTATACAAGAGTTATCGCATTCGGCAACAATCCGATCTCTGCACTTTATGATCGCAGTGAAGGCTTCTTCCGCAGGCAGATGATACTTGTAGCAAAGCCCGTTCCGAAAGACCGTACAGCAGACAAACATCTGACCGAAAAACTGCTTGCTGAAAAGGAAGGAATATTCCTCTGGTGTATTGAAGGATTGGAGCGTTTGATAGCGAATGATTTTGAGTTTACCATAAGCGATCAGGCGAAAGAAAACCTCAAACGCAGCGAGCGTGAGTGCAACAATATCATTCCCTTTATGGAGAGTGAGCATGACTTCAAGTTTGACGCTTCGGGTCAGATACATTCGCAGGAATTATACTGGGCATATCAGAGCTGGTGCAGGCTCAATAATCTTGATGAACTTTCAAGGCGAACCTTCTCCGGCTATCTGAAATCTCATGCAGATGATTACGGTATTACTTACTCCGAAAACGCTGTCAATGAACAGAGTAAACGTGCGAGAGGTTTCATCGGAATCAGATACACATACCGACCACCGACTATCATGTGCTAAAACACATTTTACACGGTACGCTACACGCTTCACAGCACACCTTAAAAGAAGAAATATCAGGACTTACACGCTTACACATTTCTTTTCCTATCATAGATATGGAAAGCATCACAGTTTTTTTCTTTTTTGATGATGAAAACTTCGGTCAGGTATATTCACGTGTGTGAAGTGTGTAACCGTGTAGATCGAATAGCTGTCTGAAAAGAAAAATGACATGACAGACAGGCACTGAAATGCCTGGAATTCTCTTCTGAAAAGAGAAAAATGAAAGTACGCCCACAGGGGCGTTTGGAAGAGTAGCAAGCACGGTATTGTGTGGGTACAAAAACTGAAAACCACACAATACAAAGCTTGTGAGAGGGACACCCCTCAGACCCCGAATCCGAATAAAAGAAAGAGAGATTTTTATGAGAAAAAAGACGAATAGAAAACAAAAAACCAAGCGTGACATATTCCTGAAAATCAGAGTAACCGAGGAAGAGCTTGAAGCATTCCATCGCAAGTATAAAAACAGCCGCTGTAAATCATTCAGTGACTTCGTAAGGCGATGTGTCTTCGATGGTCTGATTCTGCTTATAGACAAAGAAAAAATACAGGGACTTTATTCGATGCTAAACAGCATAAATAATAATGTCAATCAGATCAAAGTCAGAGTTACGAAAAACGATGACACTTACGCCGATGATTTCAAGGAGATCGAGGAACGTATTTTTGAGATATGGAGGATCCTGTTTTTCTTTCAGAAGCTGGCTCCAAGGGAATAGAATTCAAGGCATTATGCACTGGCGAAATAATAATTCTTGCTGCGCATTTCACAAGAATTATTACAATCATTCCGCAGAGCTGGACAAGCATACTGCAGTCCGCTATAATAGATTCACAACTAAAATTTTGGAGGCGATTTTATGTTTACAATTCCTGAATTAGCAATGCCGAGAACACGCAAGGTCACGACCATCTGCAACGGCGAGAAAGAGGTTTGGGACGATCGTGAGGAAGCACAGAATTACTTTCTCAGACAGATGATGACTACCGAGGGCGAGGAACGTGACCGAGCAGAGTGTGTTTACATTCAGCTCATACACGGGTTGGAGGAGTGTTCGGACGAGGATGAATAATTGTTTTTGGGAGCTTTGCGATTGCAAGGCTCTCTGTTTTTTATAATGATAAGTTTAAAGATTACTGCTCATTGTTGAAAATGCAAGAAATAAGCTGATTATACTTGAAAAAAGTAGAGAATTATGCTATAATATTATTATACATAAATCAATTCCAAAGACAATGAGGTGAAAACGATGATTGATGCTATTGAAACCAAATCAAACGGCATAATTACTTCAAAGAAAACGAGTAACACAAGAGAATTGTATGAACATCAGAAAAAAGCAATGGCTAATCTCGACATCATCAACCGCAACAGTTCATACAGCACTCTCGTTGTTTTGCCGACAGGCGGAGGAAAAACATATACAGCAGCCGTGTGGCTTCTTCGTAACGCCATTGACTGCAAAAAGAAGATACTCTGGATCGCTCATAGGCAGACACTTCTTGATCAGGCTGCAAAGACATTTCAGAACTATGCCTTTTCAGAAATCATACCGAGCATATCGTCTTTCCGTTATAGGATCATATCAGGCGCACCTGAACATGACAGAACAATAGATATTGATAATAAAGATGATTTGCTTATCATAAGCAAAGACAGTATCGGACGTAACCTCAGTGCCTTGGATAAGTGGTTGAAAGGTGAAGACGTGATATATCTTATCGTCGATGAAGCCCATCATTCTACTGCGAAAACATATCGTAAAGTCATTGACTATGTTAAAAGCAAAGTACCAAATGTGAAGTTGATCGGTCTTACGGCAACACCGTTCCGCACAGCCGATAATGAGCAGGGACTGCTTGCAAAGATTTATACGGACGGAATAGAAAACGGTGTGTTTGTTCACAACGATAAAGGTATCACCTATCAAATCTCACTTAAAGAGCTGATCAATCGTCAGATACTTTCACAACCTGTTATCGAAAGCTATAACACAGGCGAAGATTATGGGCAGTTTATCGGAGCAAAAGACCTTGAAACGATTCAGAACCTCGATATTCTTCCCGAAGACCTCGCAGAAGAGATGGTTAATAATGCGGATCGTAACAAATTTATCGTAGAAACATTTGCAGTGAACAAAGAGAAATACGGTCAGACTATCGTTTTCGCATTGAACGTCAACCACGCTATTGCACTTTCTGCTCTTTTTAATCATTACGGCATTAAATCAGGGTATGTTGTATCATCAGTAAAAGACGCAATTACAGGTGTCACCAGAAGTCGTGAGGATAATGCAGCTGTATATGAAGCATATAGCAAAGGGAAACTGCAGGTACTTGTAAATGTCAATATTCTGACCGAGGGAGTTGACCTGCCTAAAACGCAGACGGTATTTCTCACAAGGCCTACAGTATCCAAGATTTTAATGACTCAGATGATTGGCAGAGCTTTAAGAGGAGAAAAGGCAGGCGGAACGAAGAAAGCATATATTGTATCCTTTATTGACAACGGACTTGACAAGATTGCGTGGTCTAATCCGGAAACGATATTTGAAGGCAACAACGACTTTGCAGACACCAAAACCGAATATGAAAAGCGTGATATTCGCCTTATTGCTATCTCAAAGATAGAAGAATTTGCGAAAATGCTGAATGACTCCGCTGATACTAAGGAACTTGAAAAAGCTCCTTTTACTCAGCGTATCCCTATTGGTATGTATGCCTTTACATATCTTGAGGAAAACGGAATGGATATTTCCTATCAGGTAATGATATATGACAGCACAAAAACTGCGTATGAGCAGCTTATGGAAGCTCTTCCTGTGCTTTTCAAGGAATATGGTAATGATGAAGAATACCTGTCACAGGATAAACTGTCAGATATGGCGGAGCAATGCAGAAACACATTCTTCCTGGGAGAAATGATACCGCCATATGATGAAAAGGATATTATCAATATTCTGAAATACTATGCCCAGTATGAAGCAGCTCCGAATTTTTATACATTTGATGATCTCGATAAGAGCAAAATTGATGTATGTGCTATTGCCAAGCATATTGTTGAACAGAAAATGGATCCTGTGACTCAGTCAGCATATATACAACAGCTTTGGAATGATGGCGATGAAAATATTTTAAGGCTGTTATTCAGCAGGCAAAAGTATTTTTACAATCAGCTTAACCGAGAGATACTCCGCATAACCTCGCCATTTCTCTTTGAAGATGATGAGGATAATGTGGTATATGGTAAACGTCAGTTTGAGAATATGTCTTTATATGAAATAGGCAAGGTTGCTCCAGAATATGAAAAACTGCTCCGTGACGGAGCGTTTGCCAAAGCGAAGACCTCTGACGGACAGTATGCTTGTGCTTGCTGCGGCAAGAAATATCCAAATCGTATCATGTTGCAGGTAGATCATATCAGTCCACTCAATAAAGGTGGAAAGACTACACCTGAAAACCTGCAGATTCTATGTCGTTTCTGCAACGCTGAAAAGAGTGATAAGTGATGAAAAGCTATTTATATACGCCTTTTGAATTAGCTCTTATTATCCAATATCATCACATGGATAGTGAAAAATATATCGAATTACTTCAAAACATACATCGGCATGATAACATTTTTATTCAGCCTGAATACAGGCACGATCAGAAAAGCTTTATCCTTGCTGTAATGGATAAGCTGAATTATTTAAGTGATCCTGAGACGTATATATCTGAGCAATCGGATATTGAAAAGGATATGAATGACTTTGGCTTGAAGAATAACAGCGTTTCTGATGATACCGAGCATATCTTTTCACATCTTATATTTAAGGAACTAAGAATAAGGATATTGTACATCAATCAGAAAGGCGTTGCTCGAATGAAGCTACGAACATTGCTTGCAGAGCTTGGATATAAAAGGCGTTCACCAAATATCATTGGTTATATCTATGATTGTTTGCTGTTCTACCATATCGAAACAACATTGAAAGGTAATGTTCCTTGTAATGTTGAGGATGTTGATATTGATGATATGATTGTGTTTAGAACGGTATAAAATAAAAAATGAACGATTATGGTATGGGAGGTAAATCAATGGAAGACAAAAAAGAACTAAGAATTGTCGATAGTAAAGTTCATTCTCTTTCTGAAATATTTTCAGCAAGCTACACTGTTGACTTCTATCAGCGTGAATACGTATGGCAGAAAAAGCAGATAGAAGACCTTATTTCAGATCTGACAATCGAATTTCTCAAGAACTGGAAACCTGAGCACGATACAACTGTTACCGGAGAATATGATCCTTACTATATGGGCGAAGTTGTCCTTTCTGTAAAACCCGGTAATGTTAATTCGGTAATTGATGGTCAGCAGAGAATAACGACTTTTACCCTGCTATTGATGTACATTATTAAAAGATTTGAGAATACTCCTGATTTTCCTAAAAGTGATATGGAGAGACTGGTTTATAAAAATGAGCGTGGAGCTTGGAAGTTTACTCTTGGAATAGACGAAAGAAATAAATGTATGAAAGCTCTCTACGAAAAAGGCAGTTATTCACCTCCAGATGGTGAGAATATGTCTGTATCCATAAAAAACTTAGTCGATAGATATAATGATATCGGAGAATGCTGGGATGATAGAATAAACGAATCCAACATTAATTGCTTTGTATATTGGCTTATGGGAAATGTAATGTTTTCAAAAGTCTGGACTAATAGCGATGAGTTTGCTTATGTGATCTTTGAAACTATGAATGACCGTGGCTTATCTCTTACTCAGATTGAAATGCTCCGCAGTTATTTACTTGCCAATATAAAAGAGGATGAGCGTCAGAACACGATGAATCTATATGATCAGATCATTTCAGAACTTGCATCTGTAAAGCTAAGTTCAAAATCAAAAGCTGAATTTGAGTTCTTCAAAATCTTTTTCAGAGGACATTATGCAGACAACCTTTCTCAAAGTGCTGATTCAAATTCAGATTTCATCGTGATAGGTCAACAATTTCATCGTTGGGTTAGAGATAAAAGCAAAGACCTCGGTTTAAATACATCAGGGGATTATGTGGACTTTATTAACAAGATAGCATTTTTCGCCCGAAAGTATATCTACATTATGAAGAAAATAGAGAACAGAAAAGACAGCGTTACAGACTATTTTTATCTGATAGTAAATAGCGATTATGGCTTTACTCTTCAGTCTGCTCTTCTGTTGTCAGCTATTTCATATAATGATACTGATGCTATTGTAGATGAGAAAATCAAGATTGTATCAAAATATCTGACTAAAGTGCTTTCTTGGCGTGTATGGAGACACACAAGTATAGCTCAGAGTTCTATGGAGGATAAGATTTACAAACTTTGCAAACAGCTCCGAGGAAAGAATATCGATGAAATTAAAGAAATTCTTGCAACTGAACCTATCGAAATCCCCGAACTTAGTACTCCGCCAACTCTTAACATGATGAATAAACCTAAGATCAGAGTGCTGTTATCACTTATTACAGAAATAGTAGCAAGAGAATCAAATGAGTCTGATTTCAATACATACAGAAACAATATCGGAGATCTGCTTGTGCTGCCGAAGAGCTTCAACGCTTCGTATGGCGATATGAAATACAAAGATAAGGTAGAGTTGTATTTCAGCCAAAACATTCTTGCTCAGTCACTGTGTGAAAAGAAATATACTAACAGCCCTGGTTTCAAGAACTTCATAGAGAAAAGTAACCTTGATATACACTCGTATGACGATTACACTCGTGATTCTATTACAGAACGAGCAGAATTATACAGGCAGATATTATTGTGGAATTGGAAGTAAGCTATAAGTTGTCAGTTTATTCAACGAAAAAAGCCCTGCATCGTCACAAAACAAGCAGGGTAACAAACACGTAACTAACAAAAGAGCCTTAAAAGAGCGTATTTACGAGAATACACTTTATCAAAGAGATAAATTTATCCCTATCGGGATCATACGAAAAAACGCCTCGCAGGGCTATCCTGCGAGGCGTTATGTTTATATAAGAAGTTGTTATGGCTTGCTGTAATCAAGAGCGAAGTACCAATCTTCGGTGCCTTTTGGAGAGAAGTACAATTCGATAGTGTCTTTTTCGACTTTGTAGCCATCTTGATCGGTACCTTTAGCGGTGAACATAAAATAGGAAGGGCCATCGTATTCTTTAGTTCCATATATCTTGTTGAAACTATTTCCGTCGTAGCCGTTACCGCTGTCGTCAATAGAAACGAGATAGGTATTATAAGCATTTTCAGACTTATAGGCGGTCATTTTATGCTCCGTACCTTCCATAGTCAAAGTGCCGTCATCTGAGATCTTTATGATAGTGGATACGAATCTGTCTTTTATATCCTTGCTTTCATAGCCCTCAGCGCGGATATTTACGATAGATGAGGTGCAGGTATATTCGCCTGCCATGTCTTTGAAAGCTTTTTCGTTGATTCCGGAACTTTCTTTTGAACTGCTGCTGGTACTTTCTTTACTTCCGCAGGAAGTGAAAGCCGGTATACAAAGAGTAAGAGCCATAGCAGTTGCTGCAAATTTTAAAATTCTCATAGAAGTCCTCCTTTAAGTTGTTATGATATAACATTATATCACATTATGATCTGATTTGCAACACCGATATGCTTGCGCGGATTCGGAAATAGATCTATAATACACCAACTTTGACGATGTATGGACACATTTAACAGTTGAAACTTTGACTTGCATGTGATTTTTTGATGAATATACAAAAAATTATTACAATTTGGTACAAATAGTGAAAACTGCGTGAAATCCATGTATAATGTTATGAAGGGATGAAGAATCCTTAATCATAACTAAGGAGAAGATATTTATGAAAAAGTTTGCAGCACTTTCACTGGCAGCAGTTATGCTTACAAGTGCATTTGTAGGATGCGGAAGCAAGAGCAGCAGCAAGGATAAGGACTATGCTGGTAAGTATGAGTTACAGAAGATGTCTATGGGCGATGAGTCATACGAGGGAGAGGTCGCAGGAACACCTATTGCTCTTATGATGCAGGTTGAGCTCAAGAGCGATGGTACAGCCGTAGAGAACAGCCTTACTGGTGACAATGGAACAGGTAAGTGGGAAGCTGACGGTGACACTGTTACTATCGAGATCGATGGCGATAAGGTAAAGTTTGAAGCTGACGGCGACACTCTCACTGGTAAGCAGGGTGAAGGCGACGAAGCTATGGAAATGGTTATCAAGAAGGTTAGCGAATTCACCACAAAGGCAAGCAACTAATTCTGTATTGATAGGATGCTCTGCGTATCTGCGCGGAGCATCCTTTATTTTATATAAAGCAATATTGACTTTTTATGATTATCATGATACAATACTTGTATAATTACATGATATAAGGAGAATTGATTATGAAAAGATTTATAGCAGCATTAACAGCTTTAGTAACAGTTGCCTGCACATTCACAGCCTGTGGAAGCAGCGACAGCGGCAGTGATTCTGCTTCTGACAGCACAAAGGCTTCGACGACCTCTTCGGCTGAAAACGCGGACTCCTCTAAGTCTGATGCTTCCGAAAACAGCAGCAGCTCCGGAAAGGAGACTACTACCGCTGCAAAAACGACCGGAAAGAAGCAGAGTGCTTCGACTGAGCCGGAGGATCCGGATGTTGAGCTCGATGAAGTCGATGAAGAAGTAGAGGATGCTCTTAATGATATGATAGATTCTGTAAATAATTGCGACGTTGAGGATTATTTGAACTATCAGCTTCCTGAGAAGCTTATTGATCCTCTTTTAACGGCTTTGAATGTTAAAAAAGAGGATATGCTGAAAGAATACGAGGAGAATTCAAAGGATGAGATACCTCTTGAGCTTGTCAAAGTAGTCGGAGTTCACGAAGATGAAGATATGCTTGATGAGGCTGTTGATGAGATCTGTAAGAACTATGAGGAATCAAAGCAAGAATCAGACAGGGTATTTGATATTGGCGACCTCGATCTTAAAGAGTATCTTGATATAACCGATGTATGGACTTTAGAAGTTACTATCAAGAACGCTAAGGGTGAAGAAGAAACCAATGAATTCCTGACATATTATCTTGAAGGTGAGGGCTGGAAGTTTGATACATTCCTGTTCAGCTCATATAATCATGTGAAGTCGTCAAAGAAAAGATCAATGAATACTTCGGCTTCGTCGCTTTATAAGGCTGCAAATACTGCTCTTTGTGATCTGGATGTAAAAGGCGTTAATATTGAAGGCAAATATATAATCTCTTCTGAGGATAAAAAAGACAAGAATCTTCCTGAGGGAATGAAAAGGGAAGAGGTCTTGAAACTCATCAGCAAATATGCGGACTTTATTGATGACATGAACTGGTTCGTTGTTGTTGAACAAGGCGAGTGCGTTTATGCTGTTTGCCAGAAAAAGGACAGTGATTATTACAATTTCGGTACATATCCGGCAGATCAGATATATGTCGGCGGCGGTAAGACCGATGAACTTGATCGTTCATATTCCTATGATGAGGTATATTATGAGTGTACAAAAGCACTGAAGTAAATTAAAAAGCAGTTAGCAATAAGCTAACTGCTTTTTTGTAATTATTTTGCCTGAACTCCTGAAACACCAAGTCGTGAGAAGTATTCATCGGCGTAGCTTCTGTACTGCTGTCGGAAGATCTCGTCGTTCTCCTTGACATCATGCAGATAAGCGTGAAGATTGGTTTTTTCATCGGTCTCAATGAGACATCCGGCGATGTTTGAGCAGTGATCCGAAACACGTTCGAGGTTCGTGAGCACATCCTGGAATATATAACCGAGTTCAACGGTACATTCATCGTTCTGTAAACGGCGTATATGTCGGTTTTTGAGCTCCGTACTGAGGTTGTCAACGACCTCTTCGAGCGGTTCGACAGTATGTGCGATCGAGAGATCGTTGGCGTTATATGAATCTATTGCGCGGTTGATGTTTTCTCTGATAGCGTCTGTGATGACGTGTATCTCGGCCTTGCATTCGCCGGAGAATGTTATGCCCTTATCGTGCATTTCCTGAGCGGATTCAACGAGGTTTACAGCGTGATCTGAGATACGCTCAAAGTTTCCGACACAGTGCATCATTTTGGAAAGACTGCGGCTGTCGTTGCCGGTAACTGATTTCTTGGAGATCTTGAGCAGATAGCTGTTGATCTTGTCCTCAAAGCCGTCAATGATGTCTTCGTTTTCGATGATGGTCTCACATTTTTCTGAGTCATATTCCTTGAGGTTATCGAGTGCCATGATAATGGTCTCGCGAGTCAGTTCAGCCATTTGTATTGCAGCGCCCTTGCAGGCTTCGACTGCTACGGCAGGTGTCTTGAGGAGACGTTCATCAAGTCCGAGAAGATTCTTTTTATGGCTGAAATCTGTTTCTTTACCGTCACGTACAATGAACATTGAAAGAGAAACGAGCTGTTTTGTGAACGGCAGCAGTATTGCAGTAGTTGCAACGTTGAATATGGTGTGCATAACAGCGATACCGGTATATCCGACGGTTTGCTCCAGGATACCGAGCCCTACAATGTTCTGGAGTATCAGAACAACAGGGAGCAGCACGATAGTGCCGATGATCTTTACAAGAATATGGATACAAGCTACTCTTTTTGCATCCTTATTTACGCCAAATGTGGAAATAAGCGCGGTCACGCAGGTACCAATGTTACATCCCATGATTATCGGGAGCGCCATACCATAGGTGAGAGCGCCTGACTTTGAGAAAGCCATGAGTATACCGATAGAACCGGCAGAGCTCTGGATTATACCTGTGAATACAGCTCCGACTATAACGCCGAGAAGCGGATTCTCGAAAGCTGTGAGCAGCTTCTGGAAATCGGGAGAATTAGCGAGCGGATCGACCGAATCAGACATAAGTGACATACCTGTCATCAGCACTGCAAATCCCACGAGGATACGTCCTATATCCTTTTTCTTGTTCTTCTTGGCGAACATAATAAGTATTACGCCGGCAAGAGCAACAAGCGGTGAAAACGATTTTGGTTTCAGCATTCTCAGCACGAAATCAAGTGCGTTGCCGCTGCCGGTTTCCTTAATGTCTCCGAGACAAAGTATCCAGGCAGTAAATGTTGTTCCTATGTCGGCGCCAAAGCAGACGGCAACAGTCTGCCCGAGCGTCATTATACCTGAGTTTACGAAGCCGACGAGCATTACCGTCATCGCTGATGAAGATTGTATCGCGATTGTAACGCCCATACCGAGGAGAATACTTTTTATCTTGTTTGAGGTCATCTTTTTTAGTGCGACCTCCAGCTTACCGCCGGTAAGTTTTTCGAGTCCTGTTGACATAACGTTCATACCGTAAAGGAAGAACGCAAGTCCTCCGAGCATAGTGAAGATGTTAAAAATCGAAAATTCGTTGTCCATTTTTGTCTCCTGAATTTTTTAATTATTCCCAACCTTTTATATCATCCAAATTATATTATATCTTAAATTCCGACATAGTCAATAGACTGCGGCGAATTTTAACCTTAATTTTACAAATTCTTTCCGAAATATCTGCTGATTCCGGCTTATAACAGCGTTGTTGGAATGCCTTTAAGATGTGCCGGAAAGCTTGGGTGATGCTGTATGATTATATTATACTACAATAATTGTATTTTGTCGAGTATGAGAATGTATTTTTCGCCGCGCATCTTGCTATTTCTATAATAATGTGCTATAATTATTAGGTATTTTTAACGGATCGGGGGTGTCGATACGGAAAAACCGGCAATTCTTTATATGGTCATACCGTGCTATAATGAGGAAGCTGTGCTTCCTGAAACTTCAAAGCGGATGCGCGAAAAGTATCGGCAGCTCATCGGAGAGGGGATAATATCCTCAAAAAGCCGCATAGTCTTTGTGAATGACGGTTCAAAGGATTCTACTTGGGAAATTATAAAAAAGCTTCACGCAGATGCTCCGGAGTATTTTTCCGGTATCGACCTCGCCCATAACAGTGGACATCAGAACGCTGTCCTTGCCGGACTTATGAGCGTTAAGGATATTTGCGATGCTGCCATATCTATGGATGCTGACCTTCAGGATGACATCAATGCTATTGATGAAATGATGCTTAAATTCTATGAGGGTAATCATGTGGTATACGGCGTGAGAAGCGCTCGTAAGACTGATTCGTTCTTCAAGAAGTTCACTGCGGAAAGCTTCTACAAATTCATGAAGCTGATGGGCGCGGATGTTGTCTATAATCATGCGGATTTTCGTCTGATGAGCAGGAGAGTGCTTGAGGAACTTTCAAATTACAAGGAAGTAAATCTCTTCCTTCGCGGAATGGTGCCTCTGATCGGCTTTAAGAGCTGCTCAGTCTACTATGAACGCAGCGAACGGTTCGCTGGCGAAAGCAAGTATCCGCTTAGAAAAATGCTGTCATTCGCGGTGAATGGCATAACATCGTTCAGCACCAAGCCTCTGAAATTCATAACTGCGCTCGGATTTATGATGTCGATAATGAGCGTTTGTGCGTTCATATGGGCGTTTGTGGCGAAATTCTGCGGATTTGCGGAACTCGGCTGGTCGAGTCTGCTTTGTTCGATATGGCTGATAGGCGGTTTGCAGCTGTTCTGTCTCGGTATAATCGGCGAATACGTCGGCAAGATTTACGCTGAGGTCAAACACCGGCCGCGGTTTATAGTAGCTGACTTCCTCAACGATCTTGGCGCGGAGTTCATTAATGACGAATCCGCGGATGAGAATAAATAAGCTGAGTTCACTATCCGGCAGTGTAAGTTTGTCAATCATATTGTACAGTGAGCATGAAAGAATTCGATAGGCGAAAGCCATTTAAGAGGACGCATAGGACGGTTATTGGTTCGATTTGAACGCACAGTTAACTGTGCGTTCAAATCGG
>Ga0256404_1002561_pt1 | contig 39894 bp, 31 predicted proteins | sample RumenRJG_01DNA_FD_185990 | JGI IMG/M metagenome (GOLD analysis project Ga0256404, IMG submission 185990) | Bovine rumen microbial communities from Lethbridge, Alberta, Canada - RJG_01 | ecosystem: Host-associated > Mammals > Digestive system > Stomach > Rumen | place: Canada: Alberta | collected...
CCCAACATGCTCCGTTTTTTTGCGCAATTCGGAACAATTTTCGACCATAAATACGACATCTCAACCATTCAGGCGGACGACCAAAGCCTCCGTTTTCCTGACCCAACATGCTCCGTTGTATCCAAGTTCTGCTGGATTTGCAATCCAGCAGGATTGAGTATAAGCATTTATAATGCGCTTATTTCGGATTGCAAATCCTTATACTCAAATGCGGTCGGATTACAAATCCGACCGAACGGGTTCCTCTTTCCCCCTCCCCTGCCAGGGGAGAGGTCATCCTTCGAACAAGGTAACTTTACCTCCCCACCCATTTCCCAAAGGGGCGGGGTCGGGGGCGGGGTTTGAATCGCCCACCGTCGACCCAGCGGCTGGCTCTCCTCCCCTTTCCTAAAGCGCAGCGGGCCGGGAGCTGCCTCAGTCCCTCTCCCCTGTCAGGGGAGAGGTCAGGTGAGGGGTCATCCCCACACTTAATTCATAATTCATAACATGGTAACTCAACCCCACCCCTGGCTGCAATGAGGCCGCGGTCGGGCAAAATTCCTCTCCCCTGCCAGGGGAGAGGTCAGGTGAGGGGTCATCCCCACTCGCCTGCATTTATAATGCATTCCCCCCTGACCCCTGACAGCGCTCCAACACCGTATAACAGCAAGCCCGAAGGGCTGGCAGACCACAGGCCGGGGTAGAGCGATAGCGCAACCCCTGTACAGATGTCCGCCAACTAATCAAGCCCTGAAAGGGCGGCAGACCACCCCGCATGCTCCGCATATACATTAAACTAACTAAATTTAGAATTGTCGCACACGCCAGTCCTGGCGGCTGTTGACGAACACCGCCATGCTGCCGCCGTGCATCTTGACCGTGCGCTCGCCGTCGGCGTCGTACCAGTAGTGCGACACATAACCATTCTGCGAGAGAGCCGTCAGGCGGTTCTCCTCGTCCCAGCGGAACCGCTCCTCACGGCCCCGCTGCACGGTATCTGGTTGCACGGTCATGTCAGGCTTCAGTCTTGATGTATTAACGTAAACGATGTTGCCATTATTGTCATACTCGTATGAATGCCCCTCACGGATGCTGTCGCCCGCCGTCGGCGCGATCAGCGCCGTGCGGTAGTTGGTGCTCGAGCGTGTCATAAATCTTCTAAAGAAATGCCGTGACAAAAGAAACGTCCCTCTGTCACAAGTATAAATCTGCTTCTTTCTGTCTAGCATTGTTTAAAAAACTATTGAAACATTACTTCTTATTCTAAGATGCCATTGTCTGGTATATATATTACATCTTTCATATGGGGCAGATTTTTCCACTGTATCATAACCGTATCATAACAGTTAATATTGTACTTAAAACTCCTATTGACTAAGACATAAGGCATATTAAACAAGGTGTCTACCAACCAAATAGTATCATTGTCTAATTTGTGTACATAATAATCAGAGTAGTAAACATTCAAAACACCTTGCCTAAAAAACCAAGGAGCCACTTTATAAGTATAATAGTCACAATCTTGAACTACAGTATAACTATTGGTGAATGAAAAACGAAGCCCATCGTCCACGAATACGTGCTGACTATTTGTTCCTTCTCTGCCTAGACTATACAGAAACCAGTGATTATTGGATTTACATAGCATATCATTCATCTCTCTCGACCTATTATCTAAACACGAAATAAGCACTATAAAAAAAAGTAAAAACATGGGTCTAAACATGCTCATCGTTACGAATTTCTATTAAAATGGATATTATGACCGATGATCTCAATATTAGATGAATTAATCCTATAAGGTTTCAGTCTTAGTGTATTAACGTAAACAATGTTGCCATTATTGTCATTTTCATAACAATGCGCCTCACGGATGCTAGAAGTGAAACTGCCTTGCTTGCCGGGAGCGCGTTTATAAATTGGATGATTTTGTGGGGATGACCCCTCACCTAGCCTCTGAAACTGTATCATAATTAGCGCACGCGTTGCGTGCGGAAATCTATCAAAATCTTATTCAAAATCTCACAATTTATTAAATTGCTATAAATGAGAAAATTACCTGTTTGATTTTGTTTCGGATTTTGAAAGATTTCCCGCCCGTAAGGGCGGCTAAATCTCAGAATCGTAATTATGATACAGTTTCGGCAGACCACAAGCCGAGGTGGAGCGATTATGAGACGATCATGCAGATCAATAAAGAAAACAACTCACACAACAATTAAAAGTGTTGTGTGAGTTGTTTTCCTGAAAAAAATCGAATTATCAAAATGATAATAACGGCTGGTGGCTAGACCTTGTTGGTGATGGGACGCCACGAGCGCTGTTTGATCAGGCCCTCGCGGTAAGCCTCGAGCAGCTCGTTGAGGTCGTCGATCTGCGACTGCAGCTCGGCACCGATATCGGTGTCCTTGACCAGCATGCGGTGGTCGGTCATCTCGATGAGCTGGATGGTCGAGATGATGTCGCGACCCTCTTTGACGGCGGTCTCGATGCTGGTGAATGGCTCGTGCTGCACCAGCTGGAAGCCGCGGGAATGGTAGACCAGCGTGTAGCCGGCGATGCCTGTCTCGGGCTGGTAGGCCTTGCTGAAGCCGCCGTCAATCACCATCATCTTCCCGCCTGCCTTGATGGGGCTCTCGCCCTTGATGAGCTTGACGGGTACATGACCGTTGATGATGTGGCGGTGCGAGCCCTTGACCCCAAACTCGTCCAGAATCATGTCCATCACCTGCTCGTTGTCGCGCAGCTCATAGTAGTGCCCCTTGGTCTCCTTATAGGTCTTCTTGTCGGCGATGAGATAGCGCTCGAGTGTCGTCATCTTGTTCTTGTCGAATGCCGGCGAGTCGGGGCCGCACCACAGATACCACAGATAGTCGACCGCAAAGGCCAAATGCTCGGCATCACCCTCCTTGAAGTAGGCGTCGCGAATCAGTTCCTCGGCCTTGTCGAGCAGGGCGCGTCCCTTATAGGTTTTTCCGTCGACAAGCACATCCTTCAGTGTGCCGTCGGCATTGAGCGGAATCGACGCGTGATAGAGCAGATTGCCGTTCACCACGTTGTACATGCTGCCCTTGCTGAACAGGCAGCGCATGTGACGGTGCAATTTCTCGCTCTCGACAAACGACTTGTGCAGCTTGCGCACCAGTTCCTCCTCGTCTTGCGACAACTGGTAGGGGGCGCTGGGAAGGATGGTGGGGAAACTCTTGTCGAGCAACTCATACTCCTTGCCGTCGTCAAGTGTGATAGTGCCGCGCTCATAGTCGATGCGGTCAAACAACAGACGGTGCTCCATCTTGAACTCTGGGCGCCGCTTGATGGCCTGTCCCTCGAGCTTGAACTGGATGATGCTGATCGCCTTGTGCATCTGTGCCGTCAGGCGGGCCAGAGACGAGGTCGCCCCATCGCCAAACCCCTCTTTGGGAAAGAAGCACTTGCACTCGTCGTCGCCATAGACGTCGAGCGCATACGTGGCCAGCGGCAGCAGGTTGATGCCGTAGGCATCCTCGATGACGTTCTGGTTGTTGTAGCGCAGCGAGTTGCGGATCACGTTGCAGATGCAGCAGTCGTTGCCCGATGCGGCACCAATCCACAGGATGTCGTGGTTGCCCCACTGGATGTCCAGGTTGTGATAGGTGCACAAGATGTCCATGATCTTGTCGGGGCTCTCGCCGCGGTCAAACACGTCGCCCAGGATGTGCAGACGGTCGATGGTGAGCTGGTGAATGAGGTTGCACATGGCGATGATGAAGTTGTCGGCACGACCGGTGCTGATGATCGTGCGCACAATCACATCGACATAGCCCTGCTTGTTGGGGTCGCTCGTGCTCTCGTGCAGCAGCTCCTGGATGATATAGGAGAAGTCGCCCGGCAGCGCCTTGGTGACCTTCGACCGCGTGTACTTCGACGACACGTTGCGGCACACCTTGACCAGGCGGTTGATGGTGATAAAATACCAGTTGACAAGCTCCTCGTCGTCGTCAAAGCCACTCTTGACCAGCTCCAGCTTCTGATCAGGATAGTAGATGAGCGTGCACAGGTCTTTCTGCTCTTTCAGGCCCAATGTCTCGTTGAAAATCTCGCTCACCTTGCGCTTGACGGTGCCAGAGGCGTTGCGAAGCACATGCTGGAAAGCGTCATACTCGCCGTGAAGGTCGGCCAGAAAGTGCTCAGTGCCCTTGGGAAGGTTCAGAATGGCTTCAAGGTTGATAATCTCGGTGCTGGCAGTGGCTACGTTCGGAAAGTTGCGAGCCAGCAGACGGAGGTATCTCAATTCGTTGGCATCAAATTTTTTCTTTGTGTTGGCCATATTAACAAGGTTTAGACAATCTTGGCTGCGCTCGGCAAGGCATACAGTTGTTAGTTCTTGCGTCTAAGGTCTGAAAACTAATTGTCCTGCACTCGCTTGCACAAGATTTGGATAATCTTGGCTGCGCTCGGCAGTCCATGCAAGCATGCCTGCACTCGCTTGCACAAGATTTGAGGTTAAAAAGTCGATGCAAAAGTAGTTATATTTTTGTATTGTAACAACATTTTTCACAGAAATTTTATAACTTTGCACCATGATTGAACAATGGCTAACGATTTTGGCCCAGCGCTGGGGCATCAATGCCCTCAACCCCATGCAGCAGGCCGTCGCGCGGCAGGCCGACACTGCCGATCTCGTCATCTATGCGCCCACAGGGTCGGGAAAGACCATCGCATTCGCCCTGCCGCTGGTCGAGGCGTTGAGGCACGGCAGGGCGGGGGTGCAAGCTGTGGTCATCGTGCCGGCGCGTGAACTGGCACTGCAGACTCACGACGTGTTGCGAACGTTGGCACAGGGATATAAGGTGACGTGCCTCTATGGCGGACACCGTGCCAGCGACGAGCGACTCTCGCTCACTGTCACACCCGATGTGCTGGTGGCGACACCGGGGCGCTTGCTTGACCATGTGAAGCATGGCCGTGTCGACCTGTCGACTGTGCAGGTGCTGGTGCTTGACGAGTTTGACAAGTGCCTAGAACTGGGCTTTGCCGACGACATGCGCCAGCTGCTGAGACAGCTGCCAAACAAAGCGCGCCGACTGCTCACATCGGCTACACGCCTCGACCCGGTGCCTGACTATGTGGCATTGCGTGCACCGGTCACACTCGACTTCTTGTCGCTCTCACCCGACCCTGCAGCACGCATGACCATTCATGCCGTGCATGCCCCCATGGTTGACAAACTGCCCACGTTGCTGCAGCTGCTGCTCACTGTCGAGCCGGCACGCACCATTGTCTTTGTGGGCTATCGTGATGCGGTGGCTCGTGTGGCCGACTTCCTGGCCAGGCACCATGTGTCGGTCGCTAGCTATCATGGTGCCTTGACACAGATCGACCGCGAGCGGGCATTGGCGCTGCTGCGCGGCGACGCGGTGCGTGTGATGGTCACCACCGATCTGGCGGCGCGCGGACTGGACATTGACCAGGTGCGCCACATCGTCCACTATCACCAGCCCACCACTGCCGAGGCATACACTCATCGCAATGGCCGGACGGCACGTGTCGATGCCTGCGGTGAGGTCTACGTCATGCTGGGGCCCGACGAGAAACCCGCCCAGTTCATCACCTTTGACGACCAGTTGTCGCTGCCTGATGCCGCACCGCGCAAAAGTCTGTTGGCTCCGATGACGATGTTGCACATTCAGGCCGGAAAAAAAGAAAAAATCTCTCGTGCCGACATCATGGGATTCATTGCCAAGAATTGTGACGACCTGCTCCCGCCCAGCGACATCGGGCGCATTGAGGTCAAGGATCACCATACGCTGGTCGCTGTGCCGCACAGCGCTGCGCGCCAGATCATTGCGCGCCTCTCGCCGCTGCCACTCAAGGGACACCGCACCCGCATCACTGTCACCACCGCGCCTTGACACCCAAAAATGAGACAAATAGAACCGTTACCGGTGTGTCATTTTTGAAGGGAAACCGTTGTCGTGTGTGCATAAGCGATGTGGCTGCTATAGGCTTGCGCGCTTGCCAAAAAATCATTACCTTTGCCGTCGCAAAACAATGGTGTTTTACACGATTTTTTAAAACTGTTTGATACTATGAACATTAGCAAGAAGATGCAAGATGCGTTCAATGCACAAATCACTGCCGAACTTTACTCGTCGAACCTCTATCTGCAGATGGCTTTTTGGTTCCGCAAAGAGGGATGGAAGGGTTTTGCCAACTGGATGTTCCACCACAGTGACGAGGAGAAGCAGCATGGACTGGAGATGGCTAACTTTGTGCTGGACCGCGGCGGCGAGGCTATGGTCGACGCCATCGACAAGCCTGAGGCAAACTTCACCGACCCCAAGCAGGTGTTTGAACTCACTCTGGCTCATGAGCAGCATGTGACTGAGCTCATCAACCGTCTGGCAGATGTCGCCGACGAGGAGCATGACCGCGCCAGCATCAACTTTGTCGACAAGTTTATCGACGAGCAAGTCGAGGAGGAAAAAACTGTGCGCGACATCCTCAACCTGTTCCGTCATCGTGATGGCCACACTGTTGCAACCATCGACGACATCGTAGGCACCGAGCAGGCCGAGTAAGCCGTTCTGGCTCCAAAACAAACAACAAGGCAGGGACACATGTCTCTGCCTTGCTGTTTTGTGGTTGTGCCGACAGCGTGTCTACAACTGGTTGTAGACATCATCGGTGACGGGCTCAAGCCACTCGTTGCTGGCACCGTCCTCAATGTGGGTGTGGAATGTCAGATGCTGCATCCACGAGTCGCGGGCGGCTCCGTGCCAGTGCTTGGCCTCGGCAGGGATGGCGACCACAGTGCCGGGGCGCAGTTCGATAGCGGGCTTGCCCCACTCTTGATACCAGCCGCGGCCAGCCACACAGATCAGCACTTGCACCTGCTTGTGGTGGATGTGCCAGTTGTTGCGGCAGCCTGGCTCGAAGGTCACGTTGACCGGCCCGCCATGCTCGGCGTCGAGCGGAGCAAGATAGCTGTTGCCGATGAAGTATTGCGCGTATGCCGTGTTGGGCTCACCCTTGGGCCAGATGCTGAAGTCCACTGTTTGGACGGTGGCAGCTGACGGCTCGGAAAACACGCGTGCCACGGCGGCAAAACACCGGATGGCCTCGGCCTCGCCCACACGCTGCCGCAGCACCAGCGGAATCTCGTGCAGTTGCTCGTCGCTGACACCCATGTTGCGCGCGCCACCGACGTGGGCCACCAGCTGCGGCTCGCAGCCCTCCAGAGCCGAAATGGCACTGACGGTGACAATCTCGCGGTCGGCATAGGTCAGGTTGTTGCGGGCAAAGATGTCGCCGAACAGGTGAGCCTTGAGATAATAATCGGTTTGCGGAGCAAATTGGTAGTCGAACGGTTGCCCACTGAGCTGGGTCTGCACGCGTGTGCCTTGTTTGAGAGCGTCATAGTCGGCAGGCAGGGGGTCGGCCTCGCGACCCGCCTCGGTCGACTTGCCGGCAACCGAGCGCTCCTCGATGACCTGCTGCAGCGCGCCCAGCGCGTTGAGCGAGCGCGGAAAGCCCGTGTAAGCATAGAGTTGCGACAGTGCTTCCTTGGCCTCGCTGACGGTCAGTCCATGATCCAGACCATCGTTGAGGGCGACTTTCAGTTGGGTGATGTTGCCTCGTGCCTCGTTGGCGGCGATGGCCACGAGTGCTTGTTGTCTTTCGCTGAGTTTCATGTTGTTCTGTGCAATCACGTTTTGCGATGCCACCAGCATCATGCCAGTCAGCATCATGATGACTTTCTTCATTGTTTAACAAAGGGTTTGAGACCGCGGGCAGCCTCGGCGGCGGTGATGCGCTTGCCACCATTGTCCAGGTCAATGAGAATATAGCGGTCGTTGCCCATGCCCAACTCCTTCATGTAGCTGAGCTGGCGCAGGCCGTGACGGCTCTCGATGCGCTCAACGATGTCGTGGTGTTCGGCAGCCGTCATGGCATAGATGATGTCGATGCAAGCCTGGTCGACGGCAAGGATGTCGGTCGATGACAGGATGCCCACATTCGGGGTGACGACGGGGGCGGCGGCTGTGCCCTCGCAGTCGCAAGACACCGACATGTTGCGCATCACGTTGACATAGCACACATGGTTGCCGAAATAGTCAATCGTTGCCTTGGTCGACTCGGTCATCCGCTCCATGAACTCCTCTTCCTTGATGTCCCACTGGTCGGGCTGCCCTGGCGTGGTGTGAATCCACGCCTTGCCGATGCGGCCGTCGGCACAGCCGATGCCGATGTTTTTGTTCGAGCCACCGAAACCTCCCTGGGTGTGGCCCTTGAAGTGGGTCAGCGCCACCATCGAGTCGTAGTTGGTCAGATGGCCGCCAACCGCCATCTTCTTGAACCACTTGCCGCCCACGATGGGCAGTGTGGTGGTGCCCTGCTCGTCCAGGATATCGACCGGACAGAATGTCCAGCCATTGACTTTGAGCGTCTGGCGGTGCTGCTCGGTGGTGTAGCGAGAGCCCTGATAATAGGTGTTGGTCTCGATGATGTTGGCGCCGTTCAGGTCTTTCTTCATCAATGCTTCGACCCACTCGCGTGGGATGATGTTCGGCCCATTAGGCTCGCCAGTGTGCAGTTTCACACCCACGTGGCCATCGATCATGCCATTGACTTGCTCGTAGGCCTTGATGAGTCCGGCAGCCGACAGGTCGCGGGTGAAGTAGACCACCGACTCGTTGCCGGTGCGGTCGGCATAGTTGACATATTTGTTGCCGTCGGTACCTGGGGCAACACGGTTCTGTGCGGTCACAAACCCGAAAGTCGCAACCAGCAGCAAGGTTGAAAGTAAATGTTTCATATTAGGATTAATTGATTGACAGAGTGATGGATATTTTGCCTTGGTTGGCCTTGAGGGCGGTTTTCAGCTCGTCGACGGTCAGGCCTTCAATCTTGCCGATGGGCGAGTAGCTCCAATTGTTTGTGCCGTAGAAGATGACCAGCTGATTGCCCTGATAAAGCATGATGTCGCCGGGTTGGGTCGTGGTCGGGGTGTCGCAGGTGGTGAACGACTGGCCCAGGGCTCCCACTTTCTCAAAACCACCGTAGTCATCGGCCTGATAGGTGATGGGTGACTGCCGCAGGGCGGCAACCAGTGCGTCGACCGACGCGTTGTCGGCCAGGGTGGCGGTCAGCTGAGTGCCGCCGTCGATGGTGAGGTAGAGTTTGTTGGTCATTTGGTTAGGTGTGATGAAGGGTAGGGTGGCCGTCCAGTCGGTGAGCAGCGAGGGGGTATTGGCGCGGTTGCGGTCGTTGACCCACAGTGCCTCACCCACAAAGTTGCCCGACGGAACCAGCCGTTTGGCGTCGGCAACAACCGAGCTGATGCCGCTGCTAGAGCTGGACACAATCAGCGCGATGTTCTTGCCGGCAAGTTGCGGCCCGTTCTCGAACAGGAACGTCTGCATCAACGCCGCCATCTGGCTCCACCACAACGGCGCAGCCACGATGATGTTGTCATACTGACTATAGTCGATGCGCGTGGGCTTGATCGCTGGATAGCTTGCAGGGTCGTCGGGGTTCTCACGGATTGCACTGATGAGCGCACTGCCGATAGCATAGTTGTTGGCCTCGTATTGCAGACCTTCTTCTGCTGGTTGCACCTCGACAACATCGGCATCAATCATCGTTGTCAACTCGTCGACAATCGCTTGCACATTGCCTGTGTAGCTATAATAGGCTATGAGTGTACGGCCCGTTGTGGCGGGGTCGGACTGCGACTTGCCCAGCATGATGTTAATCACTTCGTTGACATCGGCCACATCCACGGCATGGTCACCATTAACATCGCCACGCTTTTGAGCCGAAGCCGTGAGCAAGACGAAGAGAGACATCAGGGCTAAAGAGAGATATTTTTTAGTCATAATAAGTTTGTTTTGTTGTTTGCTGCAAAATTACAATCAATCACGCAAACAGCAACAACCCAACTTACCGATATTTTTACCAATTTTTCATTTCTTCAATTCTACTCTTGTGTTTTGAGATTCTAGGTATTGCTTCATCTCATATTTCCAGTCAAAATAGGGACTCAATCTGATAATATTGTCAATGAACCAATCACCGTCATAAATAAATTTTTGGTATTTTAACTCTATTTGAACTGGAATAGTCCATCCCTGATTATGAATATTAAGCGCAACAGTGGCTGATTTTTCATTATCCAAACGAATAACATGAATGTTATCAATCCAGAAATCACGACACTCTTGCCCCATTATCCAGTAACTCCAGTTTAACTGATTGATGAAACCTCCAAAACTGAATGTTTCGCTGTTTAGATCCTCAAACTCCATCGTGCAGAATCGATATTCGAGACTACGCTCCCGAGAAGTAGATTCGGCACTGTCACTAAAATACTTAGGCACCTCACTGAAGATTTCCTTTATACGTGCCTTAATGGGGGCCGCCGAGCATTGATTCAGCATGAATTTTTCAAACTCTAAATAAGCGGGCGAGAAATCATAATCAATCTCATAGCAGATGCGGTATCGCTTGACACATCGACCTCTTGAATAAAACTCAACAGTCATAATTGGCTGATCTGACCAGCTACAGTCGCTTCGTTTACCCAGAATTGGATTAGAATCGATAAAAGCCGACTTTGCCAATTGCTTGAATTTTGCTGTTTCCAAGCTATCTGCGATAAATTCCAAATGATTGCCCCGATTAGGATTTTCTTTGACAAATTTTAGTGTATTCCCATTCAAATGAATAATGCTAAAATCCAAATTTTCAGGAAAGAACTCAGCATAAATGCTATCGACAGATTCCATTCTGACAGATTGGGGCTTCTGCTTGTTTTTATTGACACCAGCACTGACAGCCGCGATGTTGATGAGAAACAACATCACAACAGTCAATGCGCAATATGTGATTCTGGATGCCATAGGCGTTATCAGGGTTCTGGTTCGCTGGGAGCGGGTGGGGGAGTGGCTGGTGCCGTGGGCGCGTCGACCTTGAGCTCGGGGGCGGCCACGGCTGGTGCGTCGTGCAGCGACGGCGATGCTGGAGCCTCTTCTTTGACGGCCGTCTGCTCGACCTTGGGCTTGACCACACGCGCGGTGTCTTTCTTGGGTTTCTCGGCCACGGGCTCGGCCTCGGCAGGTGGCACCTCAAGCGCGGGGGTGAGTGTGTCACGCGACATGGTGTCGGTCGGCACGGTGTCGACAACTGTCTCGGTGGATGGCTGGTCTTCAAACAGCTGCGGCATCTGCAGTCCACCAGTCAGCGACAGCCAGGCCACGCCGGCAATCAGGGCGGCCAGCAGAACATAGAGTGTGAGCCACTTCCAGTTGATATCGGCCAGATGCGACAGTGCGCCGCCCTTGACATCCTGCAGCTGCACGATGTAACTGGCCGGAGCCTCATTGCGATTGACGCCCAATGCCTTGTGCAGCTGGCTGTCCACCTCGTCGCTGACACCGTGGTCGGCGACCACTTGGCACAGCTTGTGGCCGTCAACACGGTCGGCAAGGGTGATGATGATGACATCACCGGCGTTGATGTCCTTGAGCACCTCGGCCCGCGCCTTGGCATTATAGTCCTGAATCTGGTCGCGCGAGTCGTAGGCAATCTCGTGATTCAAGGCCGAGATGTGAAGCACGCGGCTGCGGCCCATCTGCGCCACCAGGCAGCCACCCGGGTGCATCAGCAAGAAGGCAAGGTCCACTTGCTTGTTGCGCTGGCCCAGGCTGGTGAGGGCATCATCGAGCAGGTCGTTGAACATCTCGGGCGAGATCTTGCGGCGCTTCTCCAGTTGCGCGTTCAGCGCCTCAATCAGCGCCTCGCGCAGTGTCACATCGTTGGTGACAATAAACAGCCGGTCATCGTCGCTGGCACTGCCAATATTGGGAATCGCATAGTTGTCCGATGGCAGGATGCAGTATGGGGTTCGTATTTGATATTTCATCTCGATTGTTCTAATTAAGAGTTATGAAACCTGCATTGTGTGTGCATTGCTTGAGGCAAGAAAACCCGAGGCAAGGCAGATAATTCTCAATTCTTCTAGGCATTATTCACCGAGCTTAGATGCACATCCAGCTGCGGGAACGGGAAGCTGAGTCCGCGCTTGGGCAGCTGATTGTAGATCTGCTCATTGATGTCATACAGCACCGGCCAGTAGTTGGCACTCTCGGTCCAGCCGCGCACCAGCATCACGATGGCACTGTCGCCCAATTCCTCAAGCTGCACGGTGGGAGTGTAGTCGGGCTTGGGCAGTTTCTGCTTGATTTGCTCGGCCTGTGCGGCCTTCCATTCGGCAGCTTTGCTGCGCGACCGGTGGAAGAGGCGGCGCCACCACGACAGCTGCTCAGGCTCGTCAACCTCGGCCTGGACGGTGCTTTCTTCAATCTCGTGAACATCGCTCTCGCGCTTGATGATGCGCTCATCGGCATTGAGGATGTCCATCAGCGCGGCGCGTGCAACAGCAACATCGTCGCCGTAGGCCAGCGACACGCGCCACTCGATGCGGCGGTAGCCCTCGGCCGAGTAGTTGTTGATGGTGCCGGTCGACAGACCGCCGTTGGGGATGATGATGCGCTCGTTGTTGGGCGTGGTGATGATCGTGTGGAAAATCTGAATCTCCTTGACCGTTCCCTTGAACGAACCGAACTCAACAAAGTCGCCCACCTTGTAGGGCTTGATGAGCAAGATCAGCACTCCGCCGGCAAAGTTCTGCAACGTGCCGCTCAAAGCCATGCCGATGGCTACGCCGGCCGAGGCAAAGATGGCAATGAACGAACTGGTCTCGATGCCCATCACGCCGATGACGGTGATGATGAGCAGGAACAGCAGGGTGATCTTGATAAAACTCAGCAAGAAAGTGCTCAACGACCGGTCGACATCCTTCTTGACCAGCACTGCCAGCAATATCTTGTGCAGCTTGTTGATAATCAGTTTGCCGACATAGAAAATCAGGATCGCGGCCAGCACACGCAGGCCCAGCGAGATCAGCTGGCTTGACAGACTGGTCATCACGCCGCTCCAGTCAAAGTCGCGGATGCCCCCCCACACCTTGTCGGGAGTCAGCGAGGCTATCGAGTCGGGATTAGCCAGTGCGTCAACGTGTTCCTTGGCCGTGTTGGTCAGTTCTTCCACTGTATTGGCGGCGACACTGTCGGTCACTGCCGGAGTCTGTAGCAGAAATTTCATCAGCATTACGAGTTTCGAGTTTCATAAAAGTAGGGACGTGGCATGACACCTGCCACTCGACTCACTTGTCAGTCTCTGGGTCTGTCGGCTCGTCGGCGTATGTGCCATAGAGCTCATCTTCGCGGCGCTTGCGCAAAGCCTCTTTGCGTCGCAGCGACCAGTAGAGCAGGGCGATGATGACCAGGCTGCCGCCGATCACACCGAAGTAATATAGGTATTCGCCGTCCTGAAGGCGAGAACGGCCTATCCATGCCATCACTGCCAGGTAGACCAGCATCAGGACGGGAATCACTGTCGAACGTTTAGGACTGTTGTTCATTGTCTATTGCGTGATAATAGGGTGACTGTTCGGGGATGAATTCTCCGCTCATCAGGCGGTTGTAGATGTCGATGCATGCCCATGCGTCGATGGCTGCATAGCGCTGCTGCCCTTCTGACAGCTCGTCGGCATCCCAGTTGGTCAGGCGCTGGCTCTTGCTGATCTTCTGGCCGAACAAGATGGCATAAATCTTCTGCAGGCTCATGTCGGCGATGCGAAAGCGCTTGACCAGCTCTTGAATTTCGATGAATCCACGAGGACGCATCTTGGACACGCGAACAATCTGGTTGATGTCGTCGTGGGTCGACAGGCCGACCTTGGGGCACTTAGCGTCCTCGAGATACTGCTTGAGCTTCATCGGGATGCTCTCAAGTTTATTGATACGGAACAAGAAGCAGTCGTCGGGAGTAGCCAGCTGAATCAGCGACAGCTTGTGGCGCTCGCCACGTTTGAACGACGGACGTGTCTCGGTGTCAAACCCCACCAGCGCATGCTTGCGCAGATGCGTCACAGCGGCACTGACCTGCGACAGGGCGTCAACGACATATATGTGGCCATCGCCGTACTCGGCGACAGGCATCTCATTGATTTTTTCTTTGTCGATCGATACAATATATTCCATTGCGAGTGCAAAGGTAAGCATTTTTCACGACTTTATTGCCCACGGCAGCTGCCAAACTGGGAAAATTAGGTAAATTTGACTTCGCCTTGGCAAAAAAGCAAGCTTATTGCGCTAGGCTTGTGCAAATTTTTGTAATTTTGCGCTCTCATTCGACAAAACCTGATTAGACTATGGATTTTGAACTCAAGGCCACGGCGAGCAATAGCCAGGCCAGAGCAGGACTCATCACCACCGACCACGGTACTATCGAGACGCCCATCTTCATGCCTGTCGGCACGCTGGGGGCCGTCAAGGCCGTTCACATGGCCGAGTTGCGCGACGACATCAAGGCGCAGATCATCTTGGGCAACACCTATCACCTCTATCTGCGACCGGGCATGGACATCATCGAGCGAGCAGGAGGCTTGCACAAGTTCAACGGGTGGCAACGCCCCATCCTCACCGACAGCGGGGGATTTCAGGTGTTCTCGCTCAGCGAGAACCGAAAGCTGCGTCCCGAGGGGGTCACCTTCCGCAGCCACATTGACGGGTCGAAGCACCTGTTCACCCCCGAGAATGTGGTCGACATCCAGCGCAGCATCGGCAGCGACATCATGATGGCACTGGACGAGTGTCCACCGGGCACCAGCGAACGCGATTATGCCGAGAAGTCGCTGCGCCTGACACAAGGTTGGCTCGAGCGCGGATGGAAGCACTTCAACCAGACGCAGCCCAGATATGGCCATAGCCAGGCCTTCTTCCCCATCGTCCAGGGATGTGTCTACAAAGACCTGCGACAAGATGCCGCCAAGCATGTCGCCGACCTCGGAGCCGAGGGCAACGCCATCGGAGGGCTGGCCGTGGGTGAGCCCACCGAGGTGATGTATGACATGATCGAGGTCGTCAACGAGATTCTGCCCACCGACCGCCCGCGCTATCTCATGGGGGTCGGCACACCGGCCAACATTCTCGAGGCTATCGACCGTGGTGTCGACATGATGGACTGTGTAATGCCCACACGCAACGGGCGCAACGGCATGTTGTTCACACAACACGGCATCATGAACATGCGCAATCGCAAGTGGGCCGACGACTTCTCGCCACTGCAGGAGGACGGAGCGTCGGTGGTCGACCACGTCTATTCAAAGGCCTACCTGCGACACTTGTTCATCGCGCAGGAACTCCTCGCACTGCAGATCGCCAGCATCCACAACCTCGCTTTCTATCTGTGGCTTGTGGCCGAGGCGCGCCGTCACATCATTGCCGGCGACTTCAAGCAGTGGAAGACCGACATGGTGCAGCGCGTCCAGCAGCGCCTCTAGTCCCTCTAGCTCCTCTAGCTCCTTTAGCGCATCTAGTCAACCAAACCAATGGAAGAAGAACAACTGCAACATATCGAGCAAGAGCAATCGGCATTGCCCGACCAGCAAGAGCAGCCTGCATTGCCCGACCAGCAAGAGCAGCCTGCATTGCCCGACCAGCAAGAGCAGTCTGCATTGCCCGACCAGCAAGAGCAGCCGGCCAAAGCTGCAGCCAAACCGGCGCGCAAGCCCTGGGTCAAGAAGTTTGACCTCTATATCGTCAAGAACTTCTTGGGCACCTTCATGTTTGCCATCCTCTTGCTCATGGCCATCGTCATCATCTTTGATGTCAACGAGAAGCTGGATGCTGTGCTCACCGCGCCGCTCAAAGACACGGTGTTCCAGTATTTCATGAACTTCCTGCCGTTCATCATCAGCCAGTTCAGCCCGTTGTTCACATTCATCTCGGTCATCTTTTTCACCTCGCGCCTGGCCGACCGCAGCGAGATTATCGCCATGCTCTCGAGCGGCATCAGTTTCAGGCGCCTGCTCATGCCCTACCTGTTCTCGGCGGCAATCATCGCCATCATCAGCTATGTCCTCTCGGCCTACGTCATTCCACCGGCCAACGCCCAGCGCATCGCCTATACCAACCGGTGGGTGAAAAATAAGGCGGTCACCTATGGCGACAACATCCAGATGCAGGTCAGTCCGGGCGTCATGGCCTATATCTCGCGCTATGACAACTCGACAAAGACGGGCTACCGCTTCTCGCTAGATCAGTTTGACGGAAAGACACTCAAATCCAGACTCAGCGCAGAGAACATCAAGTATGACTCGCTGGGCAGATGGAGGTTGAACAGCTACACGCTCAGACGCTTCAACGGGCTCAAGGAGAGCATGACAACAGGAGCGACACTCGACACCATGCTCAATTTCGAGCCACGAGACTTCCTCATCTCTAAGAACGACGAGCAGACCATGACATCGCCCGAGCTGCGACAGTACATCGACAGACAGCATGCACGAGGCGTGGCCGGGATCATGAACTTTGAGGTCGAGTATGAGCGTCGCTATGCCATGACGGCAGCGGCATTCATCCTCACTGTCATCGGTCTGTCGCTCTCGTCACGCAAGGTCAGGGGAGGCATGGGCATGAACATCGGCATTGGCTTGCTGCTAAGCTTCAGCTACATCCTGTTCATGACTGTGACATCGACGTTTGCCGTCTCTGGCTATACGTCGGCTCGTGTGGCCATGTGGATACCTAATATATTATACACCATCATCGCAGTCTGGCTCTATCGGCGGGCCGCACGATGACCAGAAGGCAATTAACCATGGATTAAAACCCCAATAAATGACATAACACAATGAGAAGAAGATTATTTGTGCTGGCGGTGGCGGCCATGATGGCATTCATGCCATTGGTGGCTCAGCACGCACACTGCAACGAGCAGCAGTGCTGCAACAAAACGACCGAACAACTTACCGGAGACGATGCTGTGGCATGGGCCAAACAGCATGTGGGCAGGCTCATCGACAATTATCTGGCTACGGCCGGCAACAAACTGGACCCCGATGAGCTGCGCAAGCAGTTGGCACCCATCGGATATGACGGGACCAACGTGCCGGAATACCGCGCTGCCGAGAAGTGGCTCGTCGACACCGTCTATCGCCGCATGATGCAACGGGCCATCATGGAGGGAAACAGCAGCATCACTGTGCTAACAGGACCTGGAGGAGCAGGAAAGAGCACCGCCACTAAGAATATCGACTTCTCGGGAGAGGGAGTGCTCTATGACAGCGCTTTGAACAGCTATGAGTCGCTCAAAAAAGTCGTCGACAAAGCCATCAATGCCGGCATGAACGACATCAAGGTCATCGCATTCTATAACGACATCGAAACATGCTATAAAAACTCAATCAAGCGCGGAAAGGCAACCAACAGATTCCTCGGCATTGCCTATCTAACCAATGCCTACCGCAACAACCAGGGAAAAATCAAGAACCTGCGAAACCACTATCCGCAGGTCAAGGTGCAGGCCGTCGACAACAACCACAACAACGGAGGCATCTGGGTCACACCCGAGCAGGCCGAGCAGTGGGACTTCACCATCGACAACGAGACCCTCAACCACATGCTGGTCTATGTGCTCAACGAGATTTATCAACAGCAAATCACAGGCAGCCAGATCAAGTCGGCTGCCGGCGATGTGCTGGATGTCAAGGGAGCAGACGAGCTGGGCCGACAGCTCATGCAAGAAATCGCACGACACCTGCCCAACGCGAGCAAATAGGCTGCGCACTGGATATCGGAAGACCTAACGCTTGTCGGTCAAGCAGCCCAGCAACTGCACAACTGGGCTGAAAAAGCAGATGGCGGCGGCCAGAACGATCACATAGCCCACCGTGTTGAGTGCTCCACCCAGCAGCGACAGGCCGATGGCAAACACAGGGAAAGATGCAATCCATAGCAGAAGCGATTGAGAAAAAGCATCGTTACTTGACTCGCGGCTGGCAGCTGGAGTCATTGTCTTTGGGGTTAATTCTTGCGTATTCATCTTGTCCTAGATTTAACAGTTTGTGATTGACACTGCAAAATTACTGCTGCTGAGTGCAAAAATCAGGCACAACAATCACAATGTGTGTTAACGCTCCTAAGATATGAGGGGCCGTGGGTGTTATGCCAATCGCCACGCCACGACAAAGTATGCAACCTCTTTTCCCCCGTTCGTCGGGATTTGTAATCCCGACGCAAATGAGTATAAGGATTTATAATCCGCAAAGTTTTGTCTCGGATTGCAAATCCGTTCGGCGGGATTTGTAATCCCGACGCAAATGAGTATAAGGATTTATAATCCGCAAAGTTTTGTCTCGGATTGCAAATCCTTATACTCAACAGCGGTCGGATTGCAAATCCGACCGAACGGGGGATAAGGGCGGCCGTAGGTGTTATGCCAACCGCCACGCCACGACAAAGTGGGCTACCTCTTTTCCTCTCCCCTGGCAGGGGAGAGGTTAGGTGAGGGGTTGACCGTCAGCTTTCCCCCTGAACAGTAACTTGTCGCCGCCGAAATGCTAAAAAGAGTTTAAACAAAATCGTTTTTGCACGATTGTTTGTGCATAACTAAAGGATTAGTTGTATCTTTGTAGGTAATTTGAACTAATGCGGCATTGCGTGAGCCTTGGGCGAAATGTGGCCTGCAGCGTGTGCCCGAAACAGTAAAAAAATAAAGACATAGTTAATGAACAGTGATCGAATTTTTGAGATCAACATCGAGAACGAGATGCGATCAAGCTATATCGACTACTCGATGTCGGTCATCGTGTCGAGAGCACTGCCTGATGTGCGCGACGGGTTTAAACCCGTGCACAGGCGGGTGCTTTACGGTATGGCCAAATTGAGGAACTTCTCAAACGCACCCTACAAGAAGTCGGCGCGTATTGTCGGAGATGTCCTCGGTAAGTATCATCCCCACGGCGATTCGTCGGTCTACTTCGCCATGGTGCGACTGGCTCAGGATTGGGCCATGCGCTATCCGCTGGTCGACGGACAAGGTAACTTCGGATCGGTCGATGGCGACAGCCCGGCTGCCATGCGTTACACCGAGGCGCGCCTCGACAAGATGGGCGAGCTGATGATGGATAACCTAGACGAGGACACCGTCGACTTTATCCCTAACTTTGACGCAACACTCACCGAGCCAACAGTGCTGCCGACGCGATTCCCCAACCTGCTGGTCAACGGCGCATCGGGCATCGCGGTCGGTATGGCAACCAACATGGCACCGCACAACATGGGCGAGAGCATCGACGCATGCATCGCACTGCTTGAGAATCCTGAGATGGAAATCAGCGACATCATGCAGTACATCAAAGCACCGGACTTCCCCACAGGAGGAATCATCTACGGTATGCAGGGCGTGCGGGAGGCATTCGAGACCGGACGTGGACGCATCATCATCCGCGCAAAATATGAAATCGAGACCGAAGCTAGCCACGACCGCATCGTCGTCACCGAGATTCCTTATAACGTCAACAAGCGTGAACTCATCGAGAACATCGCACGGCTCGTCGAGGAGAAGAAAATCGAGGGCATAGCCGACATCAACGACGAGAGCGACCGGCACGGCATGCGCATCGTCATCGACGTCAAGCGAGACCACAATGCCAACGTGCTGATGAACAAGCTGTTCAAACTCACGCAGATGCAGTACAGCTTCAGTGTCAACAACGTCTGCATCGTCGACGGACAGCCGCAGACGGTCAACCTCAAGCAGTTGCTGCAATACTTCCTGGACCACAGACACGATGTGGTGATTCGCCGCACCCGTTTCCAGCTTAAGAAAGCCGAGGACCGTGCACACATCGTGCGCGGACTCATCATCGCCAGCGACAACATCGACGAGGTCATCGCCATCATCAAGTCGAGCAAAACCACCGAAGAGGCTTGCCAGCGACTGAGCGAGCGATTCGGACTCGACGACCTGCAGACGCGCGCCATTGTCGAGATGCGACTGCGGCAGCTCACCAACCTCGAGCAGAACAAGCTGCATGAGGAGTTGGAAGAGCTCGAGCGGACCATCGCCTACCTCAACAGCATCCTCAACGACCCGGCTGTGTGCCGCAAGGTGATCGAGGACGAGTTGCTCGAGGTGAAGGAGAAGTATGGCGACGAGCGGCGCACCGAGATCTGCCCAGACGAGGGCGAGATGAACGCCGAGGACTTCTATAGCGACGACCCGATGATTATCACCATCTCGCACTTCGGATACATCAAGCGCACACCGCTCAAAGAGTACCGCGCGCAAGCCCGTGGCGGGGTGGGGTCGAAGGGAAGCGACACTCGCGACGAGGACTTCATCGAGTATGTCTACGAGGCAACCAACCACAACTATATGCTATTCTTCACAGCGCTGGGACGCTGCTACTGGCTGCGCGTGTTCCAGATTCCCGAGATGGGAAAGAACAGCAAGGGACGAGCCATACAGAACCTGCTCAATCTCGGGCCTGAGAACCGCATCTTCGCATTTGTCCGCGCAACGGCGCTCACCGACCCCGAGTACAACCAGTCGCACTACATCATGTTTGCTACAAAGCGCGGCGTGGTAAAGCGCACCTGCCTGAGCGAATACTCGAGGCCACGCTTCAATGGCGTGCGAGCCATCAACATCAACGATGGCGACCAGCTGGTGGGGGCTGTGCTTACCGAGGGCGACAGCGAGATCATTCTGGCTAACCGCAACGGACGCGCCATCCGATTCAACGAGAACAAGGTGCGTGTCATGAGCCGCATCGCTACAGGTGTGCGCGGCATGACACTCGACGGGCCTGACGACGAGGTCATCGGCATGATCTGCATGCGCACCAGCAAGAACGATGATGTGCTTGTGGTCTCGGAGCTGGGTATGGGCAAACGAAGCAGCCTGGAGGACTACCGTGTGACCAACCGAGGCGCCAAAGGTGTTAAAACCATTAACATTACCGAGAAGACTGGCAAGCTAATTGCAATCAAGAATGTGAACGACAACAACGACCTGGTCATCATCAACAAGAGCGGCATAACCATCCGACTCAAGGTCAAGAGCCTGCGCATTGTCGGGCGTGCCACACAGGGCGTCAGGCTCATCAACCTCGAGAAGAAGAATGACGAGATCGCATCGGTATGCAAGGTGGACACTGAGCCCGAAAGCACCGACGAGGAGAGCGTGATGCAGGCTTTTGCCGAGGATGTCACCGAGCAGGTCGAGCAAGTCGACAACAACGATGATAGCAATAACCCTCAAACAGAGGAAGAGAGCAATAACGAATAATATTTTTTAACCAAAACAGATAATAAAATGAAAAAATTCTTTCTTTTACTCGCTGGAGTCACCATGGTGGCATCGAGCGCAATGGCTCAGATGAGCCTGGTTAAGGAAGCAGAGAAGGTTGTCGGTTCGAACAATCCCGCCGAGTTGGCATCAGCCCTCGAGAAGCTCGACCCAGCCCTTGAGAATCCCGAGAGCAAGGACAACGCTCAGACGTGGTTCACCGCCGGTCGCTTGGCATTCAAGCTCTTCGACCAGATGCAGGCCATGAAGGCTGTGGGACAAGATGGGGGCATGTTCAATGCCCAAATGATGGGTGAGGCACTCAACGCTGGCTTTGAGGCTATGTTCAAGGCGCTGCCACTCGACAGTGTCAAGGAGACAAACAAGGACGGCAGCTTCAAGCTCGACAAGAATGGCAATCCCAAAGTCAAAACCAAATACAGCAAGGACATCATTGCTGCGCTGCTGCCCCACATCGCCGATATGGGCAACCTGGGTAACACCTATCTCAATGCTGCACAGGAGAGCCAGAAGCCCGAGGACTGGGCAAACGCTGCAAAGGCCTACGGAAACTACTGCGAGGTCGTGACTTCGCCATTCGCGCACGCCAACAACATCAACTTGCCTGACTCGACAATCGCCGAGCTCAAGTTCTTCCAGGGCTATGCCTTCTACAACGCCAAGGACTTTGCCAATGCTTATCCCGCACTGGCACAGGCCTGCAAGATGGGTTACACCGAAAATCAGGTGGGCGCATACGCAACGTCGGCACTGGCCAACCTGGTGCAGAGCTTCCTCGACAAGAAGGACTATGCTAGCGCCTACAAATACATCGACGCTGCCATCGCCCGCGACGGCGACAACGCTACGCTCTACGACATGAAGGGCTTCACTGCCGAGCTTGAGAAGGACATCAACGCAGCCATACCATTCTATCAGAAGGCGGTCGAGATCGACGGCAACTATGCGCAGGGATTCTATGACCTGGGCCGCTGCTACTACCTGCAGGCACAGGCCATCATTGACGCTGACCCCAATGCCACCAACGCCCAGCTCAAGGAGAAACTGATGCCGATCTACAACAAGGCACTGCCTCTGCTCGAGAAGGCTGGACAACTCAATGCTGACGATGCAGCCAAGGCCAAGCGTGTCATCGATGACATCAAGTACAAGATGGAACTCATGGGCGTCAAGTAACAACTGACTGACTGTCAACTGCATGGGTGTGGCTTGCCGCAAGCAAGCCACACCTTTTTTTGCACACGTCGCAAGATTGCAGTAACTTTGTATGCCAAATCATAAAGACTGCATCGTTATGAAACGAATCATCATTCTGACCATTATAGCGACCCTGGCAATGGCAGCTGGGGCGCAACAGCGCGTGGTGGCCGAGGTCAAGAAGACTATCGACGCAATGACACTCACTGTCGATAACATCAAGGCCGCTGCCAAAAAAATCACCCCTGCACTCACCAACGACGAGACAAAAGAAAAGGCCGAGACATGGTATGTGGCAGGTAATGTGCAGTATCGCCTCTATGACAAATTCATGGCTAACCGTGCTGTGGGTAAGAAGGTGGATGTCAAGGCGATGGGCCATGCGCTCATTCAGGGATATGACTACTACCGGCAGGCGCTGAAGCTAGACACTATCGTCGATACCGACCGCAACGGGCGCCCCAAGGTCGACCGCAAGACCATGCGGGCCAAGGTAAAAACCAAGTACTCGCAAGACATTGTCAATCGGTTCAATGCCAAGATGAGCGACTACAACAAGGTGGGTGGCGAACTCTACAACCTCAAGGACTGGGACGGAGCCTACAAGGCGTGGGATATCTACTGCACGCTGGCCGCGCGACAGGGTGGGGCAGTGCCCGACACCATCCTGGGGCAAACGAGATATTTCCAGGGAATCGCCCAGTGGCAGCTGAACGAGTATCGCCAGGCTGCTGACCTCTTTGCTGCCGCGCGTGCCTTGGGCTACACCAAAAAGGAAACATTCGACTATGCGCTCGTGTGCCTCTCGGCCCTCAAGGACGATGCGGGCATCGTCGAGACTGCTGCCGAAGCCTACAAGAACTTTGGAACGGCCGACCTGCAGTACATACGCATCCTCATCAACAACCACATCAACAAGAAGGAGTTCATTCAGGCCAACGACTTGCTGGACCGAGCCATCGCCGTCAGCGACAGCGATGCCGAGCTACACAATCTCAAGGGACTGGTCGTCGAACAACAAGACGGACTGGAGGCCGCGTTGCCTCACTTCAAGCGTTGTGTCGAGTTGGCTCCAAATAATGCTCAAGCGCAGTTCAACGTGGGGCGTTACTACTACAACAAAGCCATGGCTGTGACCGAGTCTCACCCCAACCTCAGCCGCAAAGAATTCCGTAAGCAGGTCACACCGCTCTATCGCGAGGCGATGCCCTACTTCGAGAAGGCTTTGGAGCAAGATCCCGACAACGAGGAGGTCCGCAATGCCCTGCGCAACATCTACTACCGCCTGGGCGAAGGCCGCAAACTCGAAGCCCTCGACCACAAGTAGGTTCACAGTTCTCAGTCCTCGTTTCTCAGTTTTCGTTTCTCAGTTTTCAGTTCACGCCTCCCCCGTTCGGCGGGATTTGCAATCCCGTCGTAGATGAGAAGCGGATTTTCAATCTGCTACGGGGTTGCAAACCCCATGCTCAATCGTGACGGATTGCAAATCCGTCACAACAGCGGCAACGGTCTCATCAATTGTCAGGGACAATCAGCTTGTATCCGATGGCGCGCACATTGACGATGCGCACCTGTGGGTCGTGCGACAGCCGGTGACGCAACTTGGTGATGAACACCTGTAGCGAACGGTTGTTGAAGAAGGTGTCATCGCCCCACAGTTCCAACAAGATGGTCTGCGTCTCAACCACCTCATTGCGATTCTCAACCAGCCGGCGCAATATCTCCGATTCGCGGTGCGATAGTGTCATGGTCTCGCCAGCCCAGTATAGTTGTTGAGTCTGAGCATTGAACTCATACAGCCCAATCTTGAAGATCGATTTGCGAGAGTCGTTCTGCTGTGTCTGCATCGATGCGCGACCCAGCAGCGCCTTGATGCGAATGATGAGCTCTTGCATCCCAAATGGCTTTTTCAAGTAGTCATTGGCTCCTAACTCAAAGCCGTGCACTACGTCGTCAATCGCTGAGCGTGCCGTCAAGAACAGTACCGGTGTCGTATGGTCGGTCTGACGAATGCGGCGCACCAGTTCAAAACCATCCATGCGTGGCATCATCACATCAGCCACCAGCACATCGGGTCGTGTGGCAAAGAATTTGTGCAACGCATCATCGCCATTGAGCGCAATCTCGATGCTGAATCCCTGTGCAGCAAGTGTGTCGCGTATAATCATGGCCAGGTTATTCTCATCCTCGGCCAGCAGTACCTTAATTGTTTCCATTGAACTTCAGTTTAATCGTTGTGCCCTTGCCTGGGTCGCTCTCAATCTCGACATTGCCGCCATGCTGGGTCATCATCTGCTTGACATAATATAGCCCTAGGCCATATCCCTTGACATCATGCCGGTCGCCTTGCGGCACACGGTAGAACTTGTCGAACACAAACGGCAACTTGCTGTGTGGGATGCCAATGCCCTGGTCGCTCACTACAATCTCGTCGTTGTGGCAACTGATGGTGATATGTGCCTCGTCGCCCGAATATTTGATGGCATTGTCTATCAGGTTGTTCACCATCGATGATAGGGCCTGGCGGTCGGCTTTGACACTAGCATTAGATGGGGTGATGTCTACCGTGATGTCTGTGGGTTTGTCACTCTTGAGGCGTTGAGCCTCGACCAGCGCATCAATCATATCGCGCCACATCAGCGTGGCGATGTTCAGCCGCTTGGTTCGCTTCTCCAGGCTCATGTTCAGGATTTGTTCCACCATCTCGCTTAACTTGGCCAGTTGTTCCTGACCGATGAGCAGGTATTGTCGTGTCTTCTCGCTCTGTTCCTCAAAGTTGAGCAGAGCGTCATTGGCGGCATATGCTACGGCGATGGGTGTCTTCAGTTCGTGAGTCATGTTGTTGGTGAAGTCGCTCTTCATCTCATCGAGCGTGCGCATCCGTGCCACGGTGTGGATCAGATACCAGAACGAGGCCATGAGTACAATCAAGATGATGGCCGAGGTGGCTAGGATTCCTGCCATCTGTCGCAAGACGATGCTCTTGACGGGCTCGGTGGTTAGCCTGTAGGCGGCCAAGCCATCAATTGCGGTAAAGAAGACAAACCGCTCGGCTTGAGGACTGTGATGATAGCCAGGCGTGGAGATGCTGTCGATGACTACGCCAGTGCTGTCGATGCGTTCTGTCAGATGTTGAATGTCGAGTCCCGCTTCATGCAACTGGCAGGTCAGCAGACTGTCGTAGCGGGCAAAATTGACAGGAACAATCTGATCCAAAGAATAGTGTGTGGTGCGTTGCACGACGTAGGTCATGCCCAGCATCGGGTTCTGGGCAATCAAGATACTGTCGTTGCGACGGTCCTCAAACTGCCAAGTCAACGGATGGCTGTTGACCGAGTCGCGCTCTTGGCTGCGCATGGGGCGGCGTTGCACATTGTAGAACACCGAGTCGCCATGCTCATGTCGCTTGATGGTCTCGACGTATGCCGAGTCGCCTGTCTGATTGCTGGTCACTGTCACCGTGCCATGTACAGTGCCAAATTGCCTGATCTGGTTGGTGCGCATGTCCAACTCGATGTAGTCGGCCATGACTACAGCATGCTGAATGCGACGGCGGGTCTCGGTGGTCTCGTTGTGGTAGAGCATCACGAGCCACGTCACTTGATAGGCAAATACTACAAACAGTACAATGCCCACTATCAGGGCCATATATTGGGTCTTGAGTTTCATACAGCGGCAAAGATAACACATTATTAAATAAGCACTACAATCTGTTAAGCCTAAATAACACTTCTGTTAAGACTAGATAAGCGCGATGGCTTTGCCCGCCGAGCGGTAGCCCCTACCTTTGCAGCCATGAAACAATTATACCTCATCGCGCTCTTGTTGGTCGGGATGACAGCGGGCGCACAGACCGACTCGTTGCGCATTGATAGCCTCCTGCGCACGCTGCCCGAGGTCATGATTATGGGTGAGCGTCCCATGGTCAAGGCCGAGCGTGGCAAACTGGTGTTTGACTTGCCTCGATTGATGCGTGACAAGGGTGTGGACAATGCCTACGATGCGCTCAAGGAATTGCCGGGTGTGACCGAGCAGGGCAATAGTTTGCAACTTGCTGGACGGCCCGTGAACATCATCATCGATGGCAAGGTATCGACCATGACACCCGAGCAACTCACTCAGTTGCTGCGAACCATTCCTGCCACCCGCATCAAGGATGCCGAGGTGATGTATGCCGCACCGGCACAATATCAGGTAAGGGGGCAGGTCATCAACCTCAACCTGAGCCGAGACACTGCACATGATGTGCAGCAAGGGCAGGTCAGTGTCGGAGCGATGCACGAGCATGATGCGCGGTTCAAGCAGCAGGCTTCGTTCTTTGCACAGCGAGGCAGATGGTTCATCGATGGCATGTATGGTCATCATCATGGCCGTCGTTACAGCGAGAGTCATGACCAGTCGTTGCACTTGCAGTCCGATGGCACAGTCTATGACATCAGGTCGTACACCATAGTGCCACAGCGGTTGCATGAGCACAACTACCGTCTGGAGGTTGACTATGCCTCGATGCTGAGTCTGGCCTATACGGGCAGTCACAACACGCGGCACAACACGAGTACGACCGAGGGCGACATCACTTCACTGGCTGGTAGCGACGACCGCACGACGATGCACAACCTGCAACTCAACTACACATCATCATTTGGACTGAAGGCTGGCACCGACTACACTTGGTTTCATGCTCGTGGTACAAGTGCGGTCAACAGCGTGTTGCCCAGTGGGCCATTGTGCTATGATACAGAGAGTAGCCAGCGCATCAATCGCTTGAAGGTGTTTGCCTCGATGCAGCATGAGTGGGCTGGAGAGTGGGGACTGAATTATGGTGCTTCTTATTCCCGTGCTAGCGACCACAGTTTCCAGCACATCAACTTGGCAGGCATGAATGCTGAGGCACATCAGCACGAAAGCATTGTCAACATCTATGGCGGTTTCAGCAAAGGGTGGGGCAAACGCTTCTCGCTGGACATCACTCTCGCAGCCGAATTGTTCAAGAACAATGCGTTCAGCGAGTGGGCTTGGTTCCCCACCTTTAATTGCTCGTTCATGCCATCTGAGCATCATTTGTTGCAACTGTCCATGTTCAGTGACAGGCGATATCCCGACTATTGGGCCGTGGCAAGTGGCCACAGTTTCACCGATGGTGGTTATGGTGAGGTTTTCGGCAATCCGGCATTGCGTCCCCTCAAGCGCTATCAGACGCAACTGGTCTACTTGTTGAAGAGCAAATACCAGTTTTCCCTATGGTTTGAGCATCTCAGTGACTATTTCATCCAGACGGCCTATCAACGACAGGACCGCTTGGTCATGGAGTATCGCTATGTCAACTTCGACTTCCGTCAGACTGTGGGGCTGATGGCATACGCGCCATGGCAGATCACAAACTGGTGGCAGACTAACACATCGCTCTATCTGCTGTGGAATCGCGAGAAGGACTCGGACTACTATGACCTTCCCTTCGACCGCAGTGTGTTCAATGCGATGCTCAACTGGCGCAATCGATTCACAATCACATCATGGCTCACTGCAAATGTCACGCTCTTTGCCCGAACTCGAGCCAACCAAGGGCTGTTCAACCTGCCTGCATCGGCCAATCTCACTGTCGATCTGGTCGGCCAGTTCTTCAACAAGCGGCTCACCGTCAAGGTCACGGCCGATGACCTCTTGCGCAAATCATCCATCAGTCCCGTCATGCGATACAAGACTCAGAACTACAAGATGGGCTTTATTGACTATCGCTATTTTGGCATTACAGCTACCTACAACATCGGTGGCTACAAAGAGCGCCAACACCCGAGTGTCGATACATCCCGCTTCAAGAATTGAACAGTCGCGATAACTCCTTTCAACGAATTGAAACACATATTGCAGAATGTCGGAAAATATTCTGCAATATGCTTTTTCTATACAAAAACTTGGCTTTCCTTTGCAATATCTTTCAGAAATAGACTAAATGATAATTTTTATTGAAAAATGGAAAGAAAAAAGTTTTTGTTAACGGAATGTGATATTCCGCGCGTATGGTACAATGTCATTGCCGACATGACCAACAAGCCACTGCCCCTCATCAATCCCGGCACCAAACAGCCCTTGAAGGCCGAGGAACTCTATCCGCTCTTTGCCAAGGCATGCGCCGACCAGGAGATGAACTACACCGATCGCTTCATCGACATCCCTGACGAGGTGCGCGACATGTATCGCATCTATCGTCCCACACCGCTGGTGCGAGCCACCGGGTTGGAGAAAGCGCTCAATACGCCAGCACACATCTATTTCAAGAACGAGAGTGTCAGCCCGGTAGGGTCGCACAAGCTGAACTCGGCCATCGCGCAAGCCTACTACTGCAAAGCCGAGGGCGTAACCAACATCACCACGGAGACCGGGGCAGGGCAGTGGGGAGCCGCACTGTCGTTGGCGGCCAAGCACTTCGGGCTGGAACTGGCCGTCTATATGGTCAAGATTTCTTACAACCAGAAGCCCTATCGCCGATCCATCATGCAGACCTATGGTGCCGAGGTCATCGCCTCGCCCAGCATGTCGACCAAGGCTGGCCGCAAGGTCATCACCGAGCGCCCCAATTATCAAGGCTCGCTTGGTACTGCCATCAGCGAGGCTGTCGAACTGGCCATGCAGACACCCAACTGCAAGTATGTCCTCGGCTCGGTGCTCAACCATGTGGCCTTGCACCAGACGGTCATTGGCCTGGAGGCCGAGAAACAGATGGAGATGGCTGGCGAATATCCCGATGTGATCATCGCATGCTTTGGTGGCGGCAGCAACTTCTCGGGATTGTCGTTCCCATTCTTGCGCCACAACCTCAGTGGTGAAAGGCAGACCCGTTTCATCGCGGCCGAGCCTGAATCGTGCCCCAAACTCACACGCGGTGTCTTCCAGTACGACTTTGGCGACGAGGCTGGCTACACACCGCTCATTCCCATGTACACCCTGGGACATGACTTCTCGCCGGCCAACATCCATGCCGGTGGTCTGCGCTATCATGGTGGTGGTGCCATCATCAGCCAGCTCAAGCGTGACAACCTGGTCGATGCAGTCGACATTCCGCAACTCGAGTCGTTCAAGGCAGCGGCACTCTTTGCGCGCACCGAGGGCATCATCCCGGCACCCGAGTCGTCACATGCCATCGCCGCCACCATCCGCGAGGCGCTCATGGCCAAGGTCGAGGGGCGCGCCCCAGTCATCCTGTTCAACCTCTCGGGGCACGGACTCATCGACATGTCGGCCTATGACCGCTACTTTGCCAACGACCTCAGCGACTATCATGTGACTGACGAGGAGATTATTGCTCTCACGTCAAAACTGGAGAAAATTGTCTGAGCGATATTCATTTAGCAAAAAAAATGGGCACTCCACAGCGAGTGCCCATTTTATATGATTAGGCTGATTGGCTTTTACTGGAGGCCGCCGCGGATGATGCCGCGCTTGCTCGAGCGGATGAAGTTGACGATGACATCGCGCTCGGGGGTGGGCTTCAGTTCTGCATCTATTTTGGCCAAGGCGTCACGTGTGTTCAGGCGTGAGAGATACACCACCCGATACACGGCCTGAATGTCGTTGATCTGCTCTTCGGTGAAACCGCGGCGGTGCAGGCCGACTGAATTTACGCCGCTGTAGGTCAATGGGTTGCGGCCAGCCAAAACGTAAGGTGGTATGTCCTTGCTCACATGCGAGCCACCCTGAAGCATCACATGCTCGCCGATGAGCGAAAACTGGTGCACGAGCGAGCCTCCGCCAAGCACGGCCCAGTCGCCAACGATGACCTCACCCGCCAGTTGCACGCAGTTGCTCATGATCACATGGTTGCCAACCACGACATCGTGAGCAACATGGCAGTAGGCCATAATCAAGCAGTTTGAGCCTATGACGGTCTTGCCTTTTGACGCAGTGCCACGGTGGATGGTGGCAAACTCGCGAATCGACGTGTTGTCGCCAATGATGGCTATTGTATCCTCGCCCTTGAATTTCAAGTCTTGTGGAATGTCGCTCACCACAGCACCCGAGTGGATGTGGCAGTTCTTGCCGATGCGGGCACCGGAGCGGATGACAGCATTACTGTCGATGATGGTGCCGTCGCCTATCTCAACATTGTCGTCGATGGTGACAAATGGTCCTATCTTGACTCCCTCGCCTATCTTGGCATTGGGATGGATGGATGCAAGTGGTTGCATTTTCTGATAATCCATTCTTTTCGTAATTGGAAATTGAGAATTTTGCATTATGCTTTGGCGCATTATGCATTGAATTAACTATTTGTTCTTGACGATTTGAGCCATAAACTCTGCCTCGCTCACCACCTTTTCGCCAACAAAGGCATAGCCCTTCATCGTGGCGATGCCGCGACGGATGGGCGACAATAGCGACAGGTGGAAGATGAGTGTGTCGCCCGGAACAACCTTCTGCCGGAACTTGACATTGTCTATCTTCATGAAGTAGGTCGAGTAGCGCTCGGGCTCATCCACTGTGCTCAGAACCAGCAGGCCGCCAGCTTGGGCCATCGCTTCGACTTGCAGCACACCGGGCATAACGGGCTCAGTGGGGAAGTGCCCCTGGAAAAATGGCTCGTTAGAGGTCACATTTTTCACAGCCACAACATAGTCGCTGCCCATGTCAATCACCTTGTCGACCAGCTGCATCGGAAAACGATGCGGAAGCATCTGGTGGATCTTGTTGATGTCATACAGCGGAGGCGTATTGGGGTCGTAAGCAGGGACCTGGATGCTCTGCTTGCGCAACTCCTGACGGATGCGCTTAGACAGTTGCGTGTTCAGGGAGTGACCGGGACGAGTGGCGACGATGCGGCCCTTCAGCGGACGGCCGATCAGGGCCAGATCACCAAGCAAGTCCAGAAGCTTGTGGCGTGCTGGCTCGTTGCTGAACGCTAGCGGCTTGTTGTTCAGATAGCCCAGCTCATTGGCGGGCTTGTGGGCTACGCCCATCGTGTCGGCAAGACGGTCAAGGTCTGCTTGAGCCATAGCGGTGTCATAGATCACTATGGCATTGTCCAGGTCGCCACCCTTGATCAAGTTGCGCTCGAGCAGAGGCATCACTTCGCGCACAAACACAAATGTGCGGCAGCCGGCTATCTCGTCCTTGAATTTAGACATGTTGTCGAGCGAAGCAAACTGGTTGCTCAGTACAGGAGATGGGAACTCAATCATCGTGTCGATCGAGAAATCATCGTCGGGAAGAACAATCAGCGACGAACCCGTGTCGGGATCGACGACCTTGATGCGATGCTTCACTACATAGAACTCCTTCTCGGCATCCTGCTCGATTTGGCCCACCTCCTCAATCTTGTTGGCCCAGGCAAGGGCGCTACCGTCCAAAATGGGTAACTCTGGGGCATTCACCTCAATCACCACATTGTCGATGCCGGCGGCATAGAGCGCGGCCAAGGCGTGCTCGATTGTGCTCACACGCACTTCCTTGTTGACGCGAGAGGCTATCACGGTGCCGCGCTGCGTCTCTACTACGTTTTCGGCCACTGCCTCGACGCGTGGTTGACCCTCAAGATCGGTGCGTACAAACACATAGCCTGTGTTCTCGTCGCCGGGCTTGAACGTGGCATCGATGTGGAGGCCTGTGTGCAAACCCTTGCCACTGAGCGAGAATTCGCTCTGTAATGTTCTCTGTTTCATTATCGTTTTTGATTATTTTTCGTTCTGGAGCGAAGCGAGAGCCTTCTGCAAGGCACGGATGTCGTCACTCATCTGACCCAGACGCTTGAAGTAGACGTTCTGACGGGCGAAGTCCATCGCGTTGATCGCAGGACTGCCCAGAAGACGCTTGCCGTCACCCACACTGTTGGGCACGCCACTCTGTGCGCCGATGCCGTTGTTGTCACCAACGGTGATGTGACCGGCAAAGCCCACCTGGCCACCTATCATGTTGTTGCGACCTATCTTGGTCGAACCGGCTATGCCCACCTGGGCCGCCATCACTGTGTTCTCGCCAATCTCAACATTGTGAGCCACTTGAATCAGATTGTCAAGCTTAACACCGCGCTTGATCACTGTGGCACCCATCGTGGCACGGTCGATGGTGGTGTTGGCACCAATCTCGACATCATCCTCAACAATCACGATGCCGATCTGAGAAATCTTCTCATAGGTGCCGTCCTCGCGAGGAGCAAAGCCAAAACCGTCACTGCCAATCACGGTGCCTCCATGCACTGTGCAACGATTGCCTATCCGGCAACCGTGATAAATCTTCACGCCTGGGTACAGCGTCACATCGTCGCCAAGTGTCACACCATCGCCCACATAGGCCTGGGGATAAATCTTGACATTGTGGCCCACCTTCACACCCTTGCCGATGTAGGCAAATGCACCGACGTAGGTCTCTTCGGGCAATTCAACCCCCTCGCTCACATAGCACGGTTGCTCCAGGCCGCGCCGCTCGGGAGCCATCTGGGCGCTGACCATGTTCAGCAGGTCGGCTAGCGTCTTGTAGGGGTCTTCGACACGAATCAGGGTTGCTCGAACTGGATGCTCTGCAACAAAGTCGTGGCGCACCAGCACGGCGCTCGCCTGAGTGGTGTAGATATAGTGTGTATATTTCGGATTGGCAAGAAAGGTCAGGCAGCCAGCGGTGGCTTCCTCGATTTTGGCGTAGTTGTTGATGGTCACATTGGCGTCGCCATCAACGGTGCCATGCACCATCTGCGCCAGTTGTTGAGCTGTGATTTCCATTGAGTGGTCTTATGTTTTGTATTGTTGTTTGGCAAAATAGTCTGCAAAGGTCGGCAAATTGCATGATACCGACAACTTTAACGCCCTAAAATTTCATAAAACGCAACACACTAGGCATTTTTTGACCCAATATCGACCAAAAACAACCAACAATGACGAACTTTGGCACAACTACGGCAAGAGTTAAGCAGCAAAAAACAAGCAGCTAGCGGCAAGAGCCAGTCGGTGTATTCCGAGACGCAGTCTCGGACAAGAGTCACAGCAAGAACAAGCGGCAAGAGCCACAACAAAAACAAGCGGCCTCAACAAGAACAAGCGGCAAGAGCCAGTCGGTGTATTCCGAGACGCAGTCTCGGACAAGAGTCACAGCAAACGCTGCACCTGCAGCCATGATACTTTGTGTCAAACCTGCTGCCTGACCGCCTCGTCGTGAATGGCGTGCATCACCGTGGTGATAAATTCCTCGCTCATCCCCTCGGTCCGGGCTAGCTCAATGGCTTGCCGCAAGACGATGTTGAAACGCGACGTCTGCACAACGGCAACATGGTGCCGCTGCTTGTAGTGCCCGATTTCGCGCACGACGGCCATACGGCGCGCCAGCAGGCCCACCAACTCGCGGTCGCACTCATCGATGCGCTGGCGCAGCTGCTCCAGCTCTTCGCTCGAGTCCTCGCCATGGCGGGGGTCAAGCTGTGACAACATCTGCAACAGGGCTGACGGAGATAACTGTTGCGATGCGTCGCTCAACGCCTGGTCGGGGCAACAGTGCGACTCGACAAACAGACCGTCGAAACCCATCGTCAGGGCTTGGCGCGACAGCTCGCCCACCAGCTCGCGCCGCCCCCCCATGTGCGACGGGTCGCACAAGATGCACAACGCGGGATAGCGTTGTTTCAGCTCGATTGCAATGTCCCAGCGTGGCGTGTTGCGATACTGCTCATGCGGTGTCGAGGGTGTAAAACCACGGTGGATGGCACCGATGTGCTTAACGCCCGCAGCAGCAAGGCGTTGCATGGCACCAATCCACAGCTCCAGGTCGGGACTCATCGGGTTCTTGACCAGCACAGGCACATCATGGCCTTGAAGGGCATCGGCAAGCTGCTGCACGGCAAACGGGTTGGCGGTCGTTCGGGCGCCGATCCAGAAGATGTCGATGCCGGCTTCCAGTGCTGCTGACACATGCTCGGGGGTGGCCACCTCGGTAGCCAACAGCATGCCAGTCTCGCGCTTGATGCGCTGCAGCCACGACAGGCCACGCGCACCCACGCCCTCAAAACCACCTGGATGAGTACGAGGCTTCCACAGCCCGGCACGCAGCACCTTGATGCCCATTCTGGCCAAAGCAAATCCTGTCTCCAGCACTTGCTCCTCGCTCTCGGCACTGCAAGGCCCGGCAATCACGACCGGCCCATCGCCATACAATCCATTCAGCAACTCTCTCATTTCGCCTCATTAACTCGAATGTTCGAGAACTCGAACACTCGACAATTCGTGATAAGAAAAGCTCGGAACCTACTTGATGAGGTTGCCCAGAATGTCGCGCGTGATGGTGCGTGTGGCGGCCTGTGTCGCGCTCTTGGCTATCTTGCTGCCCGCGCTGGTTTTGCTCTTGGTCTTCTTGCCGCTGATGCTGTCGCTCACCTTCGTGCCGATGATGGTGGCGATGGCGGCGGTCACGGCGGTGATGATGGCCTTGAAGATGCGGCTCAGCAGACCGGGTTTCTCCTTGCCTTTCTTCTTGGCTTTCTCTTTCTCCTCGGCAGCCTCGGCGGCCTCTTTCTCTTCCTGTTCCTTGACCTTCATCAGCACCTCAAATGCCGACTCGCGGTCATCTACCTTATCATATTTGCCGGCAAGGCGCGACTGGCGCATGATGTCGTTGCGCTGCCCCTCGCTGATGGCACCGATCTGGCTCAGCGGGAACAGAATCTTGGCACGTTCCACCACGCTGGGAGCGCCCTTCTCGTCAAGGAACGATACGAGGGCCTCGCCCGTCTCCAGGTTCATGATGGCATCGCTGGTGTCAAAGTTGGGGTTGGCGCGGAACGTCTCGGCGGCGGTCTTCACGGCCTTCTGGTCCTTGGGAGTGTAGGCGCGCAGGGCGTGCTGCACACGGTTGCCCAGCTGGCCCAGGATGTTCACGGGGATGTCGGTGGGGCTCTGGGTCACAAAGTAGATGCCCACGCCCTTGCTGCGAATCAGGCGAATCACCTGCTCAATCTTGTCGGTCATGGCCTTGCTCGTGTCCTCAAACAGCATGTGTGCCTCGTCGAAGAAGAACACCAGCTTGGGCTTGTCCAGGTCGCCCACCTCGGGCAGCGTCGAGTAGAGCTCCGACATCAGCCACAACAGGAAGGTGCTGTAGAGCTTGGGTTTGAGCATCAGCTTATCGGCCGCCAGCACGTTCATGATGCCCTTGGGACCATCGCACTGCAGCAGGTCCATGATATCAAACGCTGGGCGACCAAAGAAGATGTTGCCACCCTGGTCCTCCAGTCGCAGGATAGCGCGCTGGATGGCACCGACGGTGGCGGCGGCGATGTTGCCATATTGTGTGGCATAATCCTTGGCGTGCTTGCTGATGTAGTCCAGCAGCGAGCGCAGGTCCTTCAAGTCATCAAGTAGCCAGCCATTGTCGTCGGCGATGCGGAAGGCGATAGTCAATACGCCGGCCTGTGTCTCGTTCAACTCAAACAGGCGCGACAGCAGTTCGGGACCCATCTGCGACACCGTGGCACGCATCGGGTGGCCCTGCTCGCCGAACACGTCAAAGAACCTTACCGGACACGACTGGAACTGCGGGTCGGTCAACCCAAATTCGGGCAGACGCTTCTCGATGAAGCCACTCATCTTGCCCGGCTGACTGATGCCGCTCACGTCGCCCTTCATGTCGGCCATGAAGCACGGAACCCCTATCTGGCAGAACGTCTCGGCCAACACCTGCAGCGTCACCGTCTTGCCCGTGCCTGTCGCACCCGCCACCAGACCATGGCGGTTGGCCATCTTACTCACTATGCTAATAGGCCCGCTAGGACCATGGGCAACATACAGCCCTCTCTCTTCGCTATACATATTCGTTTGTTATTTTAATTGCGCAAAGATAGACATTTTTTTTGAAAATAGTGCAAATTGAGCGCAATACAAAATGAAAGACAACGTTTTTAATTGTTTTTGCCGAAAATCCCCTCCCTCCCAGTTGGGAGCATCCCCTCCCCTTTCCCAAAGGGGAGGGGCAGGGGTGGGGTTTCACTCCCAGAAATCCCAGTCCTCCCAGCCCAGAAGCCCAGCATCCCCTCCCCTTTCCCAAAGGGGAGGGGTAGGGGTGGGGTTTCCCTCCCAGAAAATCCCAGTCCTCCCAGCCCTCCCAGCCCTCCCAGTTGGATGGTGGTCTTTGGCCTCTCAACAATTTTTGCAATTTAGTGCAATTTTCAGCTCCCCTTTCCCAAGGTATCTGTTCAGCGATTCCTCTTTCCCCCTCCCCTGAGAGGGGAGGGGTGAGGGGAGGGGTTGGCCAGGCGAGGTAATTGCAGAATGCAGGTCGAAGACCAGCACGACCCCAGAAAGGGGTCGAACTGTGCTAACCCCACGTCGTGTACGTCGAACCCCGAAGGGCTCGGGGAGATAACAAAGCGCGAGTTGCACGAAGTGCAGCGCGCGGTGGCCGAAGGCCATTGTTACTCGACCCAACATTGTGCAGCGCGCGGTGGCCGAAGGACATTGCTACTCGACCCAACACTAGCTCGACGTGGGGTATGGCATCAAGAGTAAATCCGGACCTAACGGTAAGACTTCTCAGATTGACCTTGTGCTGGAATGGAAAGGCGAACGTACCGACTATATCTGCGAGATGAAATTCAGTGAACACACCTTTACCATCGACAAGTCATACGAAACAGAATTGGCCAATAAAATTGACGCATTTTTAAACTGCAAACAACATACCAAGACACACTCCATTCAGCTTGTCATGGTTACTACAAATGGTGTGACTCCAAACGAGCACTCCAAGGATGTTAATCAAGAAGTTATATTGGATGATCTTTTCATCTGATCAGCAGCAAAATGATAGAAAGAGAATTGTCTCCAAACATCAGACTATGGTTGTGGATATAAAGGAAATGCTGCGATATAGATACTAATTTAATATTAAATCACCAAACAAATCCACAAATTACCGCATATTATGCGACGTTTTTGCCTCCAAAACGTCGGAAGCATTCTTGGAGATACAAAAAAGGACCTGCCCCAGCGGACAGATCCCTTTCATTATGTGAGTGTAATACTTACTCCTCAATGGCTGCCTGAGCGGCTAATCAAGGTGATTATCAGTGCATTACAGAAGTATAAGAGAAAAATTGGGAAACATTATGAGCATGAACAGCACATTCTGCACCCAAACCAGGTGAGGGGAAAAGAGCAATCGGAAGAGATACGTTAAATTCCGATTTAGATGTTATTCTTTTCTATTTTGCCTGCAACCATATACGAGCAGTATTTGCTGAGCAGATTGGACAATGGCAAATCGCCTTTCTGGTATCTTTCAGCATCGAGCTTGAGAATTCTTTCGTTAATAGGTCTCTTTCCTTTATATAAGGCTTTTAGATATGGTATGCCATTCTCTTCAACAATGCTCACATCGCTGAAGAATTGTGTCAAGTCTTCTGCATCATAGACGATGGAGTAACTTGGACGTTTGGCTCCGGGAATGTCAGCTATCAGGATATTCTTTTCGACAAGGTCCTGTATATCACGAATGGCCGTATCCTTAGAACATTTTGCCAATGTTGCCCATGTCTTTGACGTTATCTTAGCCTCATAGCCGTCAAGAAAGAGATTGAGCATCTGAGTCTGACGCTCTGTCATCGGAACTGATGATGCCTTCTGCCAGAAGAAGCTCTTGTTCAAGATGGTGGTGACGATGGTGTCTGCCTCGTCAAGTGCATCCACCAATTTCTGCATATACCACACCAACCACTCCGTTATATCGCCATCGCCATGCTGCATACGCTCCAGAATGTCGTAGTAATGATTCTTGTCCTTGTTAATCTGTGATGAAACGTTGTAGAAACGGAACTCGCTCTTCTCTCCACGAGCAAGTAGCATGTCTGAAAGTATGCGAGCCAACCGCCCATTACCATCCTCGAAGGGATGAATGCTTACAAACCAAAAATGAGCGATGGCAGAACGAATAACGCTGCTTACTGGCTCCTCTCCATCAAACCAGGTAAGAAACTTTTGCATTTCCTCTTCTACACGGTTAGGTGACGGAGCAATATAGTGGATTTTCTCGCGTCCGAACATTCCGCTGACAATATGCTCCTCGTTTGTGCGGTACTGACCTATTTCTATCTGACTTCCATCACTGTAGCCTGTTGGAAAGAAAGCTGATTGCCACGCACATAGTTTCTCTTTACTGAGGGTCATGTCATAGTGCTGAACCGCTTCAAGCATGACACCCACTACGGAGTCAACATAGTGCGAAGGTGCAGTATATTTCACGTTCTCAATCCCAAGTTTTCGGGCAATGGAAGAACGAACTTGATCAACGTTCAGCCGTATGCCTTCTATCTCCGAAGAATATACTACATCGTACGTCAGGTTCTCTGCCATTGCACGCAGTTTGCTGTCAAAGCCCAGCGAACTCAACCTGCCATAAAGCAAGCCCTGCTTACGGAATACTTTTTCCTGAAGGAGTGCCACCTGCGAGGTATCCCAACGGAAGTCCGTCCAATTGTCTCTTTCGTGTATATACATAACGCATTCCTACTTTGTGCAACATAAAACAGCGATTAACGTCGCAAATTCTGCGACAAAGATACTAAATTAATGTCGAACAGCCAAACAAATCCACAAATTACCGCATATTATGCGGCGTTTTTGCCTCCAAAACGTCGAAAGCATTCTTGGAAATACAAAAAAGGGCCTGCCCAAACGGACAGGTCCCTTTCATTATGTGAGTGTAATACTTACTCCTCAATGGCTGCCTGCGCGGCGGTTAGACAATACTGAGTATCAGCGACTTGCAGAGTTAGTGTAAAGTACTGGCATCTCTTTTTAGACTCATTCTGCCCATTCGGCTCATTCTGTTTGCAAATATACAAACAATTCTTTGGATTCAGACTCGTTTTGCCTATTTTTCGTGCAGAATAAGTCTCTTTTAGCAAAAACAAGGTCAAACTGGAATCTAATCTTTATTATTTCAATCAAAAGAAAAGAGCCTGATTTCAACCTTGTAAGTTTAGGTTTAAGTTTAGATGTTCTTATATATATAAAAGGTAAAGTAAACCATAACAACAATGATTGAGTTTAACATTTTCAGTTTATAGGTTCATGTATATATACATGGGTAAACGTAAATCTAAACTCCTTTGACATAAGTTTCCTGGATCTGTATTTCTCTGAGGAAGTAGCAATCACCATTGCTCCCTCCCCCTCTCGTTCACCTTTTCCTTTGACTGAAAGACAAGTCCTCGACGAAAAAAAAGAACATACCGTCTGCCGTTTCAACTTTCGTGAGTCGATGAAATTAGGTTGCAAAGGTAACTGTTGCTCCTTCATCTACCCAAGGTGAACCAATGGTGGTGTTTTATAACCCACTGTGTATCAATATGTTTAGATTAAAATGATAGAAAAGTGATTGAATAGATTGTAACTGTTCAGCGATTAGCGTGTTGATCCTGTCCACGCTTAGAATAGTGCGCGGATGGCATCATAAATTGGCCTGTTGTGTTTTTTTGCGGTCTCGACAATCGAGAGTATCTCGAGGAATGCGTCGGCACCTTCGTCAGAGCGGAAGGTGCCTGAGTTT